>ENA-OPCN01000137-OPCN01000137.1-human-gut-metagenome-genome-assembly--contig:-NODE-137-length-70332-cov-6.148256_pt1 | contig 70332 bp, 73 predicted proteins | sample MGYA00241567_ERZ501485 | MGnify/ENA primary metagenome ERZ501485 (study PRJEB25962, sample SAMEA2042579) | human gut metagenome | biome: human gut; feature: human-associated habitat; material: faeces...
ATTAAAGGCAGATACATCATCATATTTCTTTGTTAGCAATGAACAAATTGAAAGTGTTGTTGTAAAGAATTTTAATATATTTAATTCAAGTACTAAAAAGGTAATAATTGCATTAAAAAATAATCAAAAGTTACATTTAATGGCTAGACTTAATGAAAAATTAATACCATATCAAAATGAGAATTTAAGTAAATTTGCTGAAAAATATAAAAAATAAAATATTAGTCTTAAAAATATTTATAGTAAAACAAAACTGACTCCAAAAAGAAGTCAGTTTTGTTTTTGCATTATGTTTTCAATGCTCAAAAGGGTAGTGGTGAGAAATGGAAAGTCCTGATGTAACGGCTGACATGACAGATTCACTTATAGCCTTTGGAAAAGAGAGCTTGGTATAGTAGTAATCTGTTACTGCTTTATCTTTCCACTGCTTTACATGATGCTCTTTGCCGAAGATTTTAACTCCTTCGAGTTCTGAAATTTCAGATAAAAAGCTATCAATGTTCTGCTCTGCCTCGCGACGAGATGTCCACTTCCCATCGGCACTCGTCCATACCCAAAGGGTTGTCTTGTCATTGCTTTTTTTGAACAACATAATTACCTCCTGCCAGAATACTGGCGGTCGTGAGCCGAAGCTCTAATGAAATTGCTTACATCTTAAGTATAGCACGTTATGTAAAATAAATCAATTTTTGAGGGTGATAGTAAATATTTTTAAAAGTTATACAATATTGTGAAAAATACAGCAAACTTAATTTTAAGAATAATTGACAAAAAAATATCTTAATGTTATATTGAAAACAATTTAATAAAATAGGAGGCGATAACAATGACAAAAGCAGAAATGATAAGCACATTAGCAGAAAAAAATGAACTAACAAAAGCACAAACAGAAAGAGTATTTAACAGCATATTTGATATGTTCAAAGATGAATTAGCTAAAGGAAATGACGTTGCAATTAGTGGATTTGGTTCTTTTAAAGTATCAAAAAGAGCAGCAAGAGAAGGTCGTAATCCTCAAACTAATGAAAAGATTAAAATACCTGCAAGAAAAGCAGTTACATTCAAAGCAGGCTCAGCTTTAAAAGATATAGTTAATAAATAATTATATTAAAAAAATACGAGAATTAGAATAAAATCTAGTTCTCTTTTTAATTTAATAAAACAATAAAGAGTCAGTATAAAGCAATAATTTACTGGCTCTTTTTTGTTGGAAAGAAGGTAAAAAAATGGAAGAAAATGAAGTAAAAAATACATCTGAATTAAAGGATGAATTAATGAAAAAATTAGAAAATGAATATAGTGAATATAAAGAACAATTTATGAGTTTAAGTCCTAAAGAAGCAGTAGATAATGCTTATGAATTAGTAGTTAAGCAAGAAATTTTAGATAGTTTTAATTACGATATGAGCTATGATAAAGAAGAACTGCAAGCACTTTTAAAACAAAATAATTTATTATCACAAGCCTATGATGAGTGGCTTAGTGCTGATGGAAATTTGCGTGTAGCTTTAGAATATTCTATTGATAATGTTATAGAAATGGCTGTTAAAGATGGTCAAGAATTAAAGCTATCTAATAAAGATAAAGTAAAAATAAATACTAGATAAATATTGTAAAAAGGCTCTTATTAAAAGTAAAAATAGAGCCTTTTTTATTTTAAAAACAAATAAGAAAGGGGCGAGAGAATTGAAAGTTTCGTGTTCTAAAGAGGAATTAGATGAGGCTAGAAAAATTGATTTATTAACTTATTTAAAAAACTATGAACCGAGTGAATTGGTACAAATAACAAAAGATACTTATACAACTAGAAAACACGATAGTGTTCGTATAAATAATGGATTATGGTATAGATTTTCAAAAGGAATAGGTGGCAAAAGCGCTATTGATTATCTTGTTAAAGTTGAAAATTATTCGTTACCTATGGCAGTAAGAAAAGTGCTTAATAAAGTCAATTATAGAGCTCCAATAGTTGAGAATAATATGCAAAAAGAACTTGAAAAGCACATTGAAATACCCAAAAGAGCAAGTGATAATTTAAAAATTATAGAATATTTAACTAATCGCGGAATCGATGAAAGCATTTTAAATTATTGCATAATTAACAACTTAATCTATCAAGAAAAGACAACAAATAATGTAGTTTTTCTAGGCTATGATGATGAAAAAAACATCAAGTATGCAGGACTTCGAGCAAGTAATAATACAAGAATTATGCACGATGCAAAAGGCAGTTCTAAAGAGTATTCTTTTAGAATTTTAGCTAAAGAAAAAGTTAATTCAATACATCTATTTGAAGGTGCAATTGATTTATTATCTTATGCAACTTTACTGAAAGAAAAAGGAACGGAATGGAGAAAAATAAACCTAATTTCACTATCTGGAGTGTACCAAACCAAAGTTAATATTGAAGAAAGTAAGCTACCTATTGCAATAGAAAAATTCTTAAATAAAGAGCCACAAATAGAAGAAATAATTTTACATTTTGATAATGATATGGCAGGTAGAAATGCAACAAAAGCATTCCAATTATTATTAAAAGATAAGTATAAAATAAGAGATATTCCTTCGCCTTATGGCAAAGATTTTAACGATTATTTATGTTATAAGTTGGGGCTTATAACACCTGCAAAAGAGCAACAAATTTCTTCTTTAGCAAGGTAAAATTAAGGACTAGGATTTTAGATGAAATATAAAATTTATGTCCTAGCAAGCACTGAATGTGGCTAGCCGTAAAACGACCTAGCAACATTCTGCAATTTTGGGGACACCCCAATCCCCATTAGATTTTTTATGAAAGACTATAAGAAATAGGAGATGATAGTTAAATATGAGTGAAGAAATAAAACGAAAAAGGAATAGAAAGCAAATTAATAAAAGGAAAGGTAGAGAGCGATTTATATTTTTAAATGTAAGGATTAGTCCACAAGAAAATGAAGATTTGAACAAAAGAATAAAAAAGGCAAATATTACTAAATCTGAATATGTAAGAAGGGCTATTTCTAATACCGAAATAAAAGAAAAGCCCACCATTGAATTTTATGAGGATATGAAACAATTAATAAGGATTGGAAACAATGTAAACCAACTTGCAAAAAAAGCGAATACTTTAAATTTTATAGATGTAGATGAATATAAAAATCAAGCTATAGAATGGAAAAAATTTATGGATATGATTAAGAAGAAATATTTATGATTGGAGGTTTATAGTTGGCAACTTGTGCAATATGGGGAATTGGTGGCAGATTAGATCGTGTTATAGATTATGTAACTAATGTAGAAAAAACAAAAAAAGAAAACACTCCTCAAAGTGTATATTCTGATTTGCATAGAGCTATTGAATATGCCACATCAGATTTTAAAACAGAGGAACAATACTACGTTACAGGAATAAATTGTGATCCAAAATGTGCTTACGAGGAAATGAAAGCAACAAAGGAATTTTTTAATAATACGAAAGGTATTCAAGGGTTTCATGCATTTCAATCCTTTCAAGAGGGAGAAGTAAGTGCAGAAGAAGCTCACGAGCTCGGTGTTAAACTTGCAAAAGAGCTATGGGGAGATAGATTTGAAGTTGTTGTATCTACACATCTAAATACTAAACATTATCATAACCATTTTACTTTGAATTCTGTATCGTTTGTTGATGGAAAAAAGTTCTATGATAATAGGTATACATATGCTTTTATGCGACATATGAATGATGAAATTTGTAGTGAATATGGACTTAAGGTTTTAGAAGAAAAAAATTGTAAAAAAAGCAATATCAACTACAACAATTATTATAAAAAATATGTCCAAAAGAATGGATACAGAGCAACAGCAAAAAAAGATGTTGATTTTGCAATTAGACAAGCATTTTCATATAAAGAATTTTTACAATTAATGCAAGTAATGGAATATGAAGTTTATGAAAGATATGGAAGACTATCAATAAAAAAAGAAAATCACGCACCAATTAGAATAGAAAGAAGCTTTGGAGACAATTATTCAATATCGAGAATTAAAAAAAGGATTTTAGAAGAAGAAACAATTAGAGTTCCGTTTATTGAGGTTAGAAATAATAATTATATTCCAAGAGCAATTAGTGTTGGTAAGAAATCTAATATTAAAATTACAGGTTTTTTAGCAATTTATTTTCATTATTATTATCTACTAAAAAGATATAGTAATAATCCAATAGACTATAAAATTACACCTAAAATGAAAGCAGATATTAGAAAAATGAATCAATATTCAGATGAGGCAAAATTACTTTCAAAATATAAGGTTCAAAATGATGACGATTTGCAAAAAATAAAGCAAGACAAAATGAATGAGATAAGGAATTTATCTATAACAAGGGAAGGCTATTGGTATAGAAGAAAGCAAACTGATGATGAAAATAATAAAGTTCAATACTGTAATTTAATTGCAGATTTGAATACTAAAATAGAAAAATTAAATAAGGAGGTTGTGTTATGTAGAGATATTGAAACAAGGATACCAGAGCTAAAACAAAAACTTAAGGAACAAAAGAAAGTTGAAGATAAATTAAATTATGAAAAACAAAATACTAACGAAAAAACAAAAAATATTTTTAAAGAAAGGAACTTCAAAAATGAAGTATAGGTATTAAATTATGGGTTCAAGTGGAGATGCTGCTGAACAAATGGTAAGATTTTATCTTGAAGGATTTGAAGTTGTAGCGAAAATATCTGGAAAAGGTGCTGAGCATACTATTGCTTTGCTTTTAAACATTATGAAAAATAAGCAACCAACTAAAGGAAAAGCAAGACTTAACACAATGATTAAATCTGGTAAGCCATTAACTATTTTTACAATAAATAGAAAAGACTTACCTAAATTTGCAAACAAGGCAAAACGATATGGCGTTTTATATTCAGTATTAATGAAAAAAATGGATAGAAATGAAGATGGTCTTGTAGACATTATGGTAAAACAAGATGATGCCAGTAAAGTTAACAGAATTGTTGAGAGATTTAAACTTACAACTTCAAATGATACACAAATAAAAACAGAGCTTACTAAAAGCTTAGATGAAAAGAAAAATGATACAATTGAGATATTAACTGATAAAAATAATAACAAAGAGAGCCAAGCAGAAACCATTGATTTAAATAATGCAGGCTCTAAAAATAATTCAAGTAATAATAAATCAGAATTGGCTAAAGAAACAAGAGCATCTGTTAAAGATGAAATTTTAGATATAAAAATAAATGGGAATGAGCCAAGGGAAACAAAAGATCCAAAAGATAATCTTCGTCAAATTGCGTTAAATGCCGAGGCTAGAGAACGAATGCAAGTTCTGAAATCTGAAAATATTAATTCAGAAAATTTCAATCAGGCGAAAACAGAACAAAGTCCTCTGTCAGAGCCTTACTCAAAAACATCAAGAATAGTGGACGAAAATCGAAGAAAATCCATTAGAATGCAACTTGCAGAAATTCAAAGAGATATGGACTTTAAAGCAGGAGATGAAACAAAAAAACAAGTCAAAAGCAGAGGCAAACATTTTGAAGATAAGGAAAACAAAAGAGGCAAACATTCTAAAAAAAAACGAAAAAACAAGGCAAACACGTTATAAGTAAAGAAGAGATAAGAACTTCAAAACGTGGAAAACATATGGCTAGTAAAGCTAAAATTATAGGTAATCACACAAAAGAAAAAAATAAAGGTAAACATTTTTAAATAAATTATACTTATGCAATAATATTTGCAAGATTGGAGGTAGAGATGAAGAAATCATATACATATACACTTACAGAAGAGCAATATCATATTATTATAAATAGCTTAAATGAGCTAAGAACTAAATGTATTAAAGATAATATAGATACAACAGATGTTGATTATTTATTATTAGGTTTGATTAGAAAGCATGAAAAATATATGAATAGGGAGTATGAACATAATGACAGATAAGAAGTCTAGAAAAATTATATATGTTATTGGAATAATCCCTGTTATATGGCTCTCTTTACTAATAGCTCCAATTGCTAGCGGGGGTATTATTAATATTGTAAAAAATCTTGATAGCGTTATGACAAACCCATTTAATATAACTTGGTGTGAGAGTAGTTTAAGAGCTATTCTTATTTTTTTGCTTGTTTATGTTACAGGAGTAATATTATATGACTCATCAATTAAAAATTATAGGCGTAAAGAAGAGCATGGCTCTGCTAGTTGGGGAATGGCTAAAGAATTAAATAAAAAATATATGCAAAAGCCTGAAAGTGAAAATAAAATATTAACTAGAAATGTTATGTTGGGTTTAAATGCAAGAAAGCATAAAAGAAATTTAAATGTATTAGTAGTAGGAGGTAGTGGTGCAGGTAAGACTTTTAGCTATTGCAAACCTAATATAATGCAAGCTAATTCAAGTTTTGTTGCCTTAGATCCTAAAGGTGAAATTTTAAGAGACACAGGACATTTACTTGAGAAAAAAGGATATGAAGTTAAAATATTAGATTTAATAAATATGGAAAAATCACATTGTTATAATCCTTTTGTATATCTACGAAATGATAATGATGTGCAAAGGCTTGTAACCAACCTTTTTAAATCAACAACACCAAAAGGTTCTCAAACTAGCGACCCATTTTGGGATGTTGCTGCAAGTATGCTATTATTAGCACTTATTTATTATTTAGTTTATAAAGCCCCCGAGGAGGAACAAAACTTTGCAATGGTAATGGAAATGTTAAGTTATGGAGCAATAGAGGATGAGGAGTCGAATGAAGATACTGCACTTGATACTTTATTTAATAGACTAGAAGATGAAAACCATAATCATATTGCACTAAAATATTATAGGAGTTATCACTCTGGCTCTGGAAGAACTTTAAAGTCAATTCAAGTAACACTTCAATCTAGACTTGAAAAATTTAACCTAGAGAGTATGGCAAAACTGACAAATGTAGATGAACTTGAATTATCATCAATGGGAGAGAAAAAGGTAGCATTATTTGCGGTAATCCCAGACAATGATACTAGTTTCAACTTTCTTGTAAGCATATTATATACTCAATTATTTCAGCAATTATTTTATATTGCTGACTATAAGTATGGGGGAGCATTGCCAATACCAGTACACCTAGTGATGGACGAGTTTGCCAATGTAAGCCTTCCTGACGATTTCGACAAAATATTATCAGTTATGCGTTCAAGAAATGTATCTGTTTCAATAATATTACAAAACCTAGCACAGTTAAAAGCTTTGTTTGAGAAACAATGGGAAAGCATTATAGGAAACTGTGACACATTCTTATACTTAGGTGGAAATGAACAAAGTACACACAAATATGTATCAGAGCTTTTAGGTAAAGAAACAATCGACACAGACTCACATACAAGAAGTTTTGGCTCACATGGAAATTATTCTACAAGCTATCAAAATACAGGTAGGGAGCTTTTAACACCAGATGAAGTACGAAAGCTTGATAATAAATATGCTCTATTATTTATAAGAGGAGAAAAGCCTGTTAAAGATGAAAAGTATAATATGCTAAAACATCCTAACATTGACTTAACTGCAAATGGAAAAGAGAAACCTTATATACATGGATTAGCAGACAAAAAAGTTGCAGAAATAAATTTTGACGAAAATGAAGGAATGTCTGAAAATGCAATTCAAGTTACTAAAGATGAAAATATAGAAAACGAATATGAGTTATATTCGGAATTTGATATTGAAAAATATTTTGGATTAAGAAGCTAACGAAAGGTTAGCTTTTTGCCGTATATGGCAAGAAAGAGAGGATTTTATGAAAAATATTAAGATAAAAAATAGTAAAAGAATGTTATTAAAATTAGTCATAGCATCAGTATACGCTGTTATATGTTGTGTGTTAATGGCTACAAATGTTTTTGCTGCAGATGACCCAATAGCAGTAGTAAATAATCTATCAAATTTTATTTTTGGGTTAATTAGAGCAGTAGGTATGATAATTTTAGGATTTGGTGTGGTACAAGTTGGTATGAGTTTAAAAAGTCATGATCCAACTCAAAGAGCTAATGGAATAATGACACTTGCAGGAGGAACGGTTATTACATTTGCAAAAGAAATTCTTACACTTATTACAGGTTAAGGATTAAACGTCGGAGAGGCAAATAAAAATGTCTCTCTTTTATATTTTTAGAAGGGAGGTTTTAAGTTTGAGTTGGGTAACAAATAATTTAAGGTCATCTTTAGATATATGGAACGGGAAGATGAACGAAATATGGACGATTGTAACTCAAAGTCCACAAACTTTTAAAGAAGGAAAAATATGGGCTGTAATGTCAAATATTAACGGAGCACTTCAAGCGGTTGGATTTGCCTTGCTAGTATTGTTTTTTACGGTAGGAATAGCAAGACAATTTTCAAATATTGCAGAAGTAAAAAAGCCAGAGCACGCCCTGAAATTGTTTATTAGGTTCGTCCTCGCGAAAGCCGTCATAAGCTATGGTATGGAGCTTATGATGGCAATATTTAATATAGTTCAAGGTGTAATTTCAAAAATAATTTCAACAGCAGGGTTAAGTGGTGCTAATAACACTTGGCTACCACAAGGAATTGCAGATGCAGTAGATAAATGTAATTGGTTTGATCAAATACCACTAGGAGCAGTAGCAATATTAGGAGGTCTATTTATTATAGTATTAAGTTTTATTATGATTTTAACAGTGTACGGAAGATTTTTCAAACTTTATTTATATACAGCGATAGCACCATTACCATTATCAAGTTTTGCAAGTCAGCAAACAGAACATATAGGTAGAAGTTTCATAAAGAGCTTTATAGGTGTGTGTCTTGAAGGGGCAATAATTGTACTTGCATGTATTATCTTTAATGTTTTTGCCTCCTCAGCACCAGGAGTAAATACAGGAGATGATGTAATAACTATGGTGTGGAAATACCTAGGCGAATTATTATTTAATATGCTAGTTCTGGTTGGGACTATTAAAATGAGTGATAGAGTTGTAAAAGAGATGATGGGATTGTAGGAGGTAATGAAAATGGAAGTCAAAATTAACAAGGATATAAGAGAAATTCAAGAAACAATATTCTTTGGTTTATCAATGAGGCAATTTATATTTTCAGTCTTAGCATGTATTGTTGCAGTAATTTTGTATTTTTTGCTAAAAGGACATTTGGGTATTGAAACGCTATCTTGGGTGTGTATTCTAGGTGCAGTGCCATTTGCAGTACTAGGATTTGTAAAATTTAATGGAATGACTGCAGAGCAGTTTATATGGAGTTGGTTGAAGAGCAAATTTATTCTACCAGCTCATTTTTGTTTTAAAGCAGAAAACTATTATGCTAATGAATTTAAGCCGACAATAAATAAGCATTTAAGAAAAGATTTTATAAAAGGCAAGAAAGAACCAAAGCCTAAAAAAATAAATGAGAAAAAATCAAAAGCAAAGGAGGAGAAAAAAGTTGAAGACTCTAAACAAATTATTTAAGCGAGATAAAGAGAAGTTTGTAGTTCCACGCTCCGCACAAGATATAATTCCAATAAAAGCAATATGGGAAGATGGAATATTTTTAGTTGGAACAGATAAGTATTCTAAAAGTTTTAAATTTTTAGATATAAATTATGCAGTAGCAAGTAAGGAAGATAAAGAGGCAATGTTTATAGATTATTCAGATTTGCTAAATTCTCTTGATACAGGAGCTACCGCTAAGATTACAATAAACAATAGACGAATAAATAAAATTGATTTTGAAAAACAAATATTACTAAAAATGCAAAATGATGACCTAGATAGGTACAGAAAAGAATATAATGAAATGCTTATAAATCAAGCAAAAGATGCAAATGAAATTATCCAAGAAAAGATTATAACGTTGTCTGTATATAAAAAATCTATTGAAGAGGCAAGAACGTATTTTTCGAGAGTAGGGGCAGATCTTATTTCAAAATTTGCAACATTAGGTTCAAAATGTATGGAGCTAGATGCTGTTGAAAGATTAAGAATACTACACGATTTTTATAGAACTGGGAATGAAACATCATTTAGATTTGATTTTAAAGAAACAATAAGAAAAGGTCATAATTTTAAAGATTTTATATGTCCAGATTCTTTTGAGTTTAAAGACGATTATTTTAAAATAGGGGATAGATACGGAAAAGTAATGTTCTTGAAAGAATACGCAAGTTTTGTAAAAGACTCAATGGTAACAGAGCTAACAGAACTTAATAAAAATATGATGCTTTCAATAGATATAATTCCAGTACCACAAGATGAGGCAGTAAAAGAAGCAGAGAATAGAAGAATGGGAATTGAAACCAATATAACAAACTGGCAAAGAAAACAGAATGCGAACAACAACTTTAGTGCAATAATTCCATACGACATGGAACAGCAAAGAGCAGAATCAAAGGAGTTTTTAGATGATTTAACAACAAGAGACCAAAGAATGTTTTTGGTTGTAATTACAATGGTAATAACTGCAGATACAAAACAAGAATTAGATAACACTAGAGATGATATAGAACAAATTGCAAGTAAAGGGCTATGTCAGATGGGAACACTAAAGTTCCAACAATTAGATGGACTTAACCAAGTATTACCTATTGTAAGTAATTTTAATAATATAAAGGCACTTAGAACACTTACTACTGAAAGTTTAGCAGTTTTTATACCATTTAAAGTACAAGAAATCCGCCACGAAGGCGGTATTTTTTATGGTCAAAATGTTATAAGTAAGAATATGATTATAGCTGATAGAAACCAACTTTTAAATGGAAATTCATTCACTTTAGGTGTATCTGGTAGTGGTAAATCATTTATTAGTAAAGAAGAAATAGCTAGTATTAAATTAAAAGATAAAGATGCAGATATAATTATCATAGACCCTGAACGCGAGTATTCAAAGCTTGTTAGAGCATTTGGAGGAGAGGTAATTAAGATAAGTGCGACAAGTAGAAATCATATAAATGCAATGGATATGACGAAGGATTATGGAGACGGTGCAAACCCTGTAATTTTAAAATCTGAATTTATTTTATCACTTTGTGAGCAACTTATAGGAAGTAGTAATCTTGGTGCAAAACAGAAGTCTATCATTGATAGATGTACTGCAAATACTTATAGATTTTATCAACAAGGTAATTATCAAGGTACACCACCAACATTGCAAGATTTTAGAGAGGAACTTTTAAAACAAGATGAGCCAGAGGCTAAAGAAATAGCTCTTGCTATCGAACTATTTACTAATGGTTCATTAAATACATTTGCAATGAATACCAATGTTGATACATCAAATAGTTTGCTTTGTTATGACATTTTAGATTTAGGAAAACAACTATTACCAATAGGAATGTTAGTAGTCTTAGATTCAATTCTCAACAGAATTACATCTAATAGAAATAAAGGTAAGCATACATATATATTCATAGATGAAATTTATTTATTATTTCAGTATGAGTATTCTGCAAACTTTCTATTTACACTATGGAAAAGAGTAAGAAAGTATGGAGCTTGTTGTACTGGTATAACTCAAAATGTCGAAGATTTATTACAGAGCCATACAGCAAGAACAATGCTTGCAAATAGTGAATTTATAATAATGCTTAACCAAGCAAGTACAGATAGAACAGAACTTGCAAGATTACTAAATATTTCAGATTTACAAATGTCTTATATAACAAATGTAAAAGCAGGGGAGGGACTAATAAAAATTGGAAGTGTATTAGTACCTTTTGTAAATAAGTTCCCACGAAATACGGAATTATATAAGCTAATGAGCACAAAGCCAGGAGAGGAGTTTGAAGAATAATGAATAAGAGATTAATACTCCATATTGGCGTAATTATAGTGCTAGTAACTTTTTTAGTTGCTAGCATTATTTACACCATAAACCATTTTGCAAAAGCAAATAAGGAGAGGGAAGAATTTAAAAGATTAGAAGACATAGTTACTATTAATAATAACAATAATGAGGGAGATACCTTGTCGAGCTCTGATGAAGATAGTCAATCAGAAAATAAAAACGACGAGAATGAAAATATTGACAATGAAAATAGTAAAACAACAAATTATTCAAGTATAGATTTAAGTAGCCTCAAAATCAAAAATAACGACATTGTGGGGTGGATTAAAATTGATGGTACGAATATAAGCTATCCAGTAATGCAAAATGGAAATTATTATTTAAAAAGAAACTTTTATAAAAGATATTCAGAATATGGAACACCATTTCTACAAGAGAATTGTGATGTTAAGGAAAGTGACAATTTAGTTACTTATGGTCATCATATGAATAACAAAACAATGTATTCAGCAATAGATAATTACAAGAGTTATGATTTTTATATAAATCATAGATATATTAAATTTTATACAATTGAAGATGGAAAAACTAAAGAGGACATATATGAAGTTTGTTTTGCATTTAAGACCGTTTCAACAGGAGAGGGGTATAAGTATTACTCATATACAAATTTTTATGATATAGACGAATATAACGAGTTTGTGAGTGGATGTAGAAATATTCAATTATATGATACAGGAGTTCAAACAGAATATGGCGATAAATTTATTACAATGTCAACTTGCGAATATTCACAGAAAAATGGCAGAATGGTTGTAGTGGGAAGAAAAGTTTAACCATAATGAGGAAGATCAGATTTTAAACTAGAAATAGTGCGAAATCTTTTTTTATTGGCAGCAACGCAAACATAATAAGTTGACACCTTGAAAATTATAGAAAGACTATGTAAACTTCATACAAATAATAGAAAACAAATAAACATAACAAGTTGACGGCTCAGAAATTATGAAAAAATATGTAAACCAAGTGCCTCATCAAACCACACACTTTCCAGTCTATCAAGTGCCAACAACACTTAAAAATTAATTAAAAGGAGGAGTATATGGCAGATATTAAAGAAAAGCAAAGAGCACCAATAAAAATATTAGATAAAACCAAAATTGGAGCAGAACGTATAAAAGATAATTTGGTAGATGTAAAAGCAAAGGATGATTTATCCGCTAATGAAAATGGCGAAGATTATGCCGTAAATAAAATAGAAGAGAATATTAAGCAACTATCTAAAAAAGGAATAAATGAAACTAATAAATTTGGAAGAAAGTCATTTAACGAAACTAGGCAAAATGTAAGCACGATTAAGGATAAAATCGTAGATGCCTATAATAGAAATAATGCTAAAAAGACTGTAGAAACAACAAAAAGAATATATAATGAAATCAAAGGAACTATCAAGACAAAAGACAGTGTAATAAAGAAGAACAAATTGACTAAAACAAATGTTCATAATATAAAAAGAACAGCAGACAAAACTAAAAAAGCTATCAAAACATCTGAAAAAGTTGCAAAGCAATCAAAAAAGGTAGCAAAAGAATCAGCAAAAATGGCACAAAGAATTGCTAAAGCAACTAGAGAAGCTGCAATCCAAACGGCTAAAGCAATTAAAGTAGCAGTAAAAGTTACTATTGAGGCTATTAAAGCAATTATTGCGAGTACAAAAGCATTAATTAGCGCAATAGTAGCTGGAGGTTGGGTGGCTATTGTAATTGTTCTTATAATAACAATAATAGGTGGTGGTTTCATTGCTGTACAAAATATGAACAATAATAGTGGCAACGGAGAAGGTGGCGGCTCTGGAACAACTCCAGGGCAGATTTATCAATCATCTTGGGGAACAGATATGGTTTTTATTGCTAAAACTCAATTAGGTAATCAATGTGGACAACCTTATTGGAGTTGGTATGGATTTGAATCAAGAGTAGAATGGTGTGCCTGTTTTGTATCATGGGTTTCAAATCAATGTGGATACATAGATAAAGGAATAATTCCTAAATATTCAGCTTGTGTTACCGCAGTAGATTGGTTTAATGAAAAGCATCAATATATGGCTAGAGATTCGGGTTATATTCCTAAATGTGGGGATATAATCTTTTTTGATTGGAAAGATAAAGAAACAGGAGCTCAAGATGGAAGAGCCGACCATACTGGAATAGTTGAATATACAGATTTACAAACCATGAGGGTACACACTATTGAAGGTAATACAAGCGATTCTGTTGCAGAGAGAGAATATGATGCTACTAATATTGAAATATTGGGGTATGGATTGCCTATGTATCAATAGATAATTAGATAGAAATTTTTTTGAGAGCTTGTTTTTTTATACCAAAATTTTTTGTAGGCGATTATATAAAGTTAAAATAAACTTTGAAAATCTTCGAGGAGGTGCATAATGGTAAGAAATGAAGTAATATATAAGATAATGAAAGATATGGTAAAATATTTATCTCAATATCAGTTACAGAAGTTAAAAACTGCATTACAAAGTAAATTAGAAGATGTGGAAATTAACTTAATATTAGATAAAGAAAAATTAAATGCTGATAGAAGTTCGAATGCAAATTTATTAAAAATCTTTATATCAGCTAAGGAAGTGGAAGGTTGCTCTAATAAAACATTGAAATATTACAAAGAAGTTTTGGAAAAATTTATAAATGATATAGATAAACCAATTAAAGAAATTGTAACTGATGAAATAAGGCACTATTTAACAAATTATAAAGAGCAACGTGGTTGCTCTTTAACGAGTATTGATAATATTAGGAGGGTTTTATCAAGTTTCTTTAAATGGTTAGAAGATGAAGACTATATAGCTAAAAGCCCAGTTAGGAGAATTCATAAGATAAAAACTTTAACACAAGTAAAAGAGGCTTTTTCTGATGAAGAAATCGAAAAAATGAGAGAAGGTTGTAAAAATATAAGGGAACTAGCAATAATTGAACTACTATATTCAACAGGAATGAGAGTGGGGGAACTAGTTAATTTAGACATTAAAGATATGAATTTTGCTGAAAGATCTTGTATTGTTCTTGGTAAAGGAAACAAGCAGAGAGAAGTTTATTTTGATGTTAGAACAAAATTACATGTAGAGGAATATTTAAAGACACGAGATGATGAAAACGTGGCTTTATTTGTATCTAAAAATAAACCTCATCAAAGACTAACTTCTGCAACAATTGAATTTTTTATACGTGAGTTAGGAAGATCTTTAAATATTGAAAAGGCGCATCCGCATCGATTTCGCCGCTCGTTCGCCAGTTTAGCTATAGATAAAGGAATGCCTATTGAACAAGTACAAAAGCTATTGGGACATATAAAAATTGAGACCACAATGCATTACACGGTTGTAAAACAATCTAATGTAAAATTTTCACATAGAAAATATCTTGGATAATGTCATTAAAAAATTGTGTAAAATTGTTGTAAAATGAAAAAATTATTGTTAAAATATTAATATAAATAGTAATTTGTATAAGAAATTATATTAGTAAATGAAATAAATTTAATAAAAAATTAATTGTTTTTGTATTTATATATATGTATAATATGCTAAAGGAGAGTTTATAAATGAGAGGTTGTAATAAAAAGAAAAAAGCAAAGTATATAGTAATAGTTTTTTTTGCAATAATAATACTTGGAAGAATTTTTATACCTTGGGCGCTTGAACCAGAAAATTTTAGAGATACAAAAAATAAAATAAATAGTTTTATAAACAGATATACTATACCAGATTCATATAATGCAAAATCATTGATAGCGGTTGATCTTTCAAATAATAACGATTTTGTTTCTAAAAGAGCAAATGAACAACAAACTCCTGCAAGTTTAGCTAAATTATTTGTTATTGACTATGCAACAACACTCGTTGATTTAGATGATGTAGTTTTGGCAAAAAATGAAGCAATTTCATTAACAAAACAAGGTTCATCTGTTGCAAACATTAAAGAAAAGAAATATTATGTTAAAAATTTATTTGCTGCAATGTTAGTACCATCAGGGAATGATGCAGCCTATGTATTAGCTGATTATTGTGGAGGTATTATATCTCCTAAAGCTACTACTAGCAAAGAGCGAATAGAAGTCTTTATGAAAAACTTGAATGAATATTTAAAACAAAATGATTATAAGGATACTATTTTATATGATCCAAGTGGATTTGATACAGAAGCCCATACAACTGTATTAGACTTAAAAGAAGTTGTAATGGATTTATTAAAGAATGAATGGTTTAAGGATATAGTTTCTCAAACTTCATATACAGCAACTTTACCAGATGGTAGCATGCAGACTTGGAAAAATACAAATACATTCCTTGATCCTACATCAGAATATTATAACAAAAATGTAATTGGTGTAAAAACAGGTTCTTTATCTGATGATTTTAATTTAGTAGTATTATATAAAAAGCATGGAAAAGAATTTTTGATATGTAGTTTAGGTTCACAATCTAATTATTCACGATATGATGATGTTAATTATGTTTTAAAAACAATAGATGAATCAGATTATTTGAAAAAGTAAGTTAAAATAAAGGAGATGATTATTATAGAAGTGATATATAGCATTTTATGTGCTGTTTTACCGTGTACTATTTACTTTACAGCAAGAAAAAGGAAAGGGTATCATTTATCAATTTTAGCAATGCTAATTTTCGTTTTATATCTTTGGAAAGTATATGATTTAACTGGTGCAGGAGGTTTAACAAATATATTTTATGCACCAAAAGGTGGAGATAATACATCAATTATTCAAGCTAATATTAATCTCATCCCTTTTAACATCATAGAGAAAACTTTTTACTTAAATATTTTAATGCTTGTTCCTTTTGGATTTTTAGTTCCTTTTATTTGGAAGAACTATCGTAAATTTTATAAAACATTATTTTTAGGGGCAGGTTTTTCATTAATGATAGAAATATCTCAATTAATTACGAACCGTACAACTGATGTCAATGATTTAATTGCTAATACAATAGGTGCATTAATCGGATATATTATTTGGCAAATAGTTTCATTATGTTTTGGAGAGCATTTAAAAAAGCCTGTAAAAGGTAAGAGTGATGTAATATGGTATATACTTTTAAGCTTTTTGGGTATGTTTTTCTTATATTATCCTTTTTGGTTTGCTTGGAATATTGAACCGCTTATTTTTCAATAAAATAAATTTTCAAAACATATAAATTACAATTTTGCAAATAGGTAGATATATAGTAATTTGAAAGTGAGGATTATATGAAAAAAGATATTATTAAATTTATATTATTAACCTTAGTTATATATAATATAATACCAATTATTAACAAAATAGTACCCGAAAGTACAAATTATACTTTTTTGAGTGATTTATGGATTGTTTATCCGTTGTACTCATTGATAATATCAGTGCTATTTTGTAAAAAGTATGGCTTAAAAATAATGGTGTCAATATTGTTAGTTTTATTATTTATTCCAACAATGTTTATATTTTATAATGACTCAGTTCTGATATTTATATTTATATATCTTATATTATCAATAATTGGATGTTTTATAGGTAATAAAATAAAAAATAGTTAGTCAAATTACAATATTCTTAAAGAAAAAATGTTCGCAAATTAAATACAGAACAATAAAAATTAGCAAAGCTAAGATTATATCTTGACTCTGCTAATTTTTTATTTTTCGAAATTATTTTCAATTCCTTTTAAAAGTTCATTCATAGAAATTTGCAAAACTTTAGCAATTCCATAAAGTTCATAATCTTTAACAGTTCTTTCATTAGCTTCAATTCTACCAATATCATTTTTATGCATATTAATTCCCATTAAATTTAAGTCTTTAGTAATATCTGCTTGTGAAAGATGTTTTGAAATTCTTATTCTTCTTAAGTTCTCACTTATAACATTATAATTATTATTTAATTTTCTAATACTCATAATAACATCCCCTTAAAATTAATATATACTTGATTTTACCCCGATGATTGTGTTAATATGACATCAAGACTATGTCAAAACAAAATTTAAATATAATAAGAAACGGGGAATAGTAATGAATAGTTTAAAGCTAAGAAGATTGGCAGAAAGGATAACAAAGATAAATAGATTAAATAACAAGTTATATAGCAATCTTGGAATAAGTGTTCCTAAATATATTTTAGATGAAATTATAGATGGGGGAGACAAAGATAATATTATTGCTTTAATTGGTCTTGCAAAAATAAATGATAGTATTCTAGAAGAAGATGCAAGAATATTTATAAATAATATAGATAAATACCTACTTTTAAAATAAGTACAATTTTTTTGCTCTAGGTAGTTTATATTTTAAAAACATTATGATAGAATAACCTCGTGAGATACTATGAATACTGAAAAAGTAGAACACAACTAATTGTTTCCGCTTCTAATTATATATAATACACATTATATGTAGGTAAGGTGCAATAGTAATATATAAAGGAGAAAAGTATATGAGAAATTATGTTCGTGTAATGAATGGAACAAAAAGTAATGCAGGAGGATTTGAATATAAAGTAGATGAAATAAATTGCTCTAATAATTGGAATCCTAATGAAATCGAGCCTGATAAAATGGGTGGTTTTAATTTTAGCTCTGAAGATAAAATATTAAGATGGCTTCATAGAGGCGATACTATATATGATGTGATAGTTCCAGAAGATGCAGAAGTAGTTTTATGTAATGAAGAAAAAGGTGTTTGGAGAGCCAATAAAATAATAGTAACAAACCCTAGAATAATAACTGATGAAATTGTAATGGATTTATACAATAAAACAACTCTATCTAATAAAGTAATAGCTCAATGTTTGCAAACTCTTTTATGGAAGGATAGATTGGAAATTAGCAAGTACATTATTAGAGATAGAGTAAATAAAGAGAATATTAATGAATTTATTAAAGAATTTGAAAATTATAATAAAGAAGTCGAAAATTTGAAAATTATAATAAAGAAGCCGAAAAATTCAACTATGATGAATTAGGCGAAGATAGCAAAATAATTTATGATATGTTAAATGAAATTAGAAGTGAATAAATTCTAAAGAAATAGAAAAGTAACATATTTTTAACTAAAGTAATACTTTCAAAATGAAAACAATACTTTATTGTCGATTTTTGTTGTTTTTTGTCGAATAACATGTTATTATGAGAAAAAGTACAAAAGCTAAAGAAATAAAAAAATGTTATAGATAGAAAGAGTGTTTTATATGGAAAATCTTGAATTTTTAAATGAATATTATACCAAAAAGTTTATTAATATACACAAATATATAACTGCGGAATATAATGAAATATTAACTAAGCTAGGAATTACTATAGAAAATAAAGATTATTCTAATTCAGAGTTTGATAAGATAAACTCTAAGCTAATTAGAATGCGTAAAAATATTGATTTTCTGAATTCTAAAAATATAAACAACATTAAATTTATGGAACTTTTAGATTTATTTGATAAGATAGAAGCTGATTACGATTTATAATCTAATAAGCAAAATATTAAGGACTGTCATCGTGATAGCCCTTTTTTCATTTCTAAAATATGTTATTATACTCTGTATTCAAATAGCCAAGTAACCCTGCGAAAAATTGCTTCGGCGAGATGGTTTTGTCAAATTTAAATTCAAACAAAAAGGAACAAAGAAGCTCATCATTTCTATTAAGAGAATCCTCTAAATATTCAAGTGAATCTTCAATGTTCCATATCATCTTTTTAGTTTCTTGTTCATTAAAATTATAATAAAAGCTAGCAAAGTTATCATAAAAAGTTCTTAAGTTTTTTATACTATATATTCTGTTATTCAAGCAATAGCAAATAATATCAGCAATGAAAATAGTTCCATTCTGAGTACATCTCATTCCTAATTCACTTAAAAATCTTACAACTTTTGCTCTTTTAAAATTACTATCATATCCTTTTAGCATTTGTGTATCCATTGCGAAATCATCATTCTTTGCAATATTCGTAATCTCGTTCATTTCAACATCCTCCACTAGGCATTATTGGATTATAATTGTAATTAACAAATTTAGTATTATTTTTCTTTATCCAGAGGCATTATATCACTTAAATAGGGCTTTTTCAATGGTTTTAGGAAACTTATTATTTTAAATTCTTTATGTAATGTTTGTTTTCCGCTTCTTTATAGTATAACTCGTGTAGTTATGTTTACTAATTCCTTACTTTTCCTTATTATTCCCAATTTATAACTATCACTAGAAAAAATATGCTAAATATATAATTAGTATTTGTATATTGATGCAGATGTATGATGCATATACAAATGAGAATACCTAAATAAACTGATGATTAGTTTGCAGAGTTATAATTTCATTACTAAAACTCCAAAGACGATTAAATTGAATTTTAGAGAGGATTGACTAGTATGTAATAAACATATTCATATTTCTATATTTAAGATTTTTAGATTATAAAAAAGATAATGTTTAATAATTGGATAACTATTATCTACCAAATCTATAATGATTATATTTAACTAATGAACAACACCACACCAATTTACAAATAACGATTGTAAGTTTAGGTGGTGTTTTATTATGAGCGTATTTATAACCGCTTCTAATACTAATTTTATAAGATATAGAATATCTCTACTATTAGTTGCTAGAAATAGTAGCTCTAAATTGCGTTCATTTAAATTTTATATTGCAGATAAGTTAATTATATATGTTGTTGAGTGCAAAGCTTTAAAATTGATTTTAGGCTTTGCACTTATTCTTTTTATAAGAGGTCCTCCTTGTTGATTTGAATTTCAAATTTCAGATTAACAAGGAGGATTTTTTATTATGAGATTAAATTTAGGAAACATTTATGACGATTATTTTGAATATGAGATTATGAAAAAATACTTTATTATCTGGTACGTCTCTCCAGATAATACTTATGAAGAAGAAGTTTCTGTAAATAAATATGCTGAAGCTATATTAGAAGAAATAGAAAATAGCCAAAATTCTATGAGTATACCATACTCTACATATGTCAGATATTACTTTAGAATGAAAAATATGGATAAGTTTGAAGAAATATGTGTCAATGCACCAGAAGTATATGAAGAACTATATAGGATTATATATCCTGAAAAATTCAAATATGAAAACGAAATCGTTAGACACAGGATAAAACATATTGATAATACTGTAAATGAACTACTAACTAATGCAAGTATTGCTACTGAAATAAATACTATTAATCCATATATAGAAATTGAAATTTATGACTTTATCCACAGATCATTATCCAAAGAACATGCAAAGGTCTTCTTAAAATACTTTTTTGAAGACATATCTCAAGAAAAAATTGCAAGACTGGAAAATGTCAATCAATCCACTATTTCTAGGTGTTTGGGAGAATCTATAAACAAACTAAAAGAAGAATTTTTTAAGAAATTTTAAATTTTGTGCATAAAACCCCCTTCTGAGTGACGTAATAGTGAAGGGGTAAATATGCTTCTTTGAATAATATCTCAAATTGTTCTTTGAAAATTGAATAAAAACAAATCAAACACAAAAAGCTATATAGGATTTGGTGGGTTGGAAACCATTGAATAGAATTTAAGATATGTAATTTTAAGGACGAAGACTATATAGATAATGATACTTATACCAAGTCACAGTATGTGCGTTGAAGTTTAGGATTTATTGAGATTAATCCTAAATGAGCCGTCCCAAACAATGATGGTATGCCTGACAGGGTCAGACCTAGTGAATTAGACTTCGATTCACAGATGAAGAGTATTAACAAACTCTTGTTTGATACGAATAAAAAGCCTAGTAAATGTAAGTAATCTCATTTACTAAAGAAGTCACTAAAGGAATAAATCAAATAAACAAAAGAACTAAAAATAAAAACAATAATACAAGATTTACTTGTAAAAAATAAGGAGAAGGCAGAAATGTTCGTAACAATAATAACAATTATATTATTAATTCTTGCTGCTACTTTATGGGCGATTATATATGGTGGAAGTAGAAATATATCAGAAGCAGAACAAGAGTTTGTTAATAGAGAAGAAGCAGAATTTATAAAAGAATGGCAATTAAAACGCGAGAAGAAATTAAATGATAAATTACTAAGAAAACTAAATAAAAAGGCAAATAAGACAAACCTGAAAAGAAATTAGAGGTGAAATAAACTATGGCATTAAACAAATATTATAGAAACTTAAAAGGAAGAAAATTAGATGAGGAATACATAAATGAGATAAAAGATAATATAAAACTTACTAAAGATCAAAGACAAGCATATAAAATACTAACTACCTATAACCTATCTAAAGAATTAGAACTTTATGATAATTATGATGAGATTTTTGATAATTATTTTTGGGTTATGGTAGCAACAATTGATGAAAACTCTATTTTTGAGTATGTAAAGATACATTGTAAATAACAGCTTTAAGGCATTTTAAAATTTTAGACATATAGTTTGTTAACTGAAAATATTAATAAAATAAATATTTTCCGCTTCTAATTATAATTTCTAAAATAAATTACATAAGATAAAAATTCTTATAAAAAAATTAATAATTTGTGAAAGGTGTAAATGAAAATTTTACACCTTTCACTTTTTCAAAAATAAAACTTAAAATTATCTCAATAAAGAAATACAAAATCTTCAAATTTGGTTATAAGCAATTTGAAGATGAAAATTTGAGGAGGTCTAAATTTTGAAATATTCAGTTTATCAAGAACAAAATCCAGAGTTCTTAAATAACTATCTCAATTATAAAAAGTGTATTGAGCAATGCTCTAATGTAACAGTAACAGAAGATTATTTTGATATAAGAACTTTCTTCAGATACTTAAAGTTTAAAGAATTAAACCCAAAAGAATTTAACATAGATGATTTTAAGCAATTGTCAATAAAAGATATATCTATTGATGATATGAATAATGTAATGGAAAAAGACATAGATAATTTCTTATTCTTTTTAAGGTATGAACTAAATAATACACCTAAAACTAGAAATAAGAAATTAGCATCATTAAAAGGACTATTTAAATTTCTAACGGTAAATAATCATATTAATACAGATCCAACTAGAAATCATAAATCAACTAATACTGGTAAACGATTACCTAAATACTTAAGCCTATCTCAAAGTAAAACAATGCTTTCTAAAATAATAACATCAGAGCAACGAAATAAAATTAGAAATTATGCAATAGTATGTGTATTTCTTAATTGTGGTATTAGATTATCAGAACTTGTTAATATAGATTTAACAGATATAAAGTTTGATGAAAGAACTCTTAAAGTATGTGGTAAAGGTAATAAAGAAAGAATGCTATATCTTAATGATGCAACTAACGAAGCTATATCAAAATACCTAGAAGTTAGACCTAAACTAGATAGATCATATAAAGATTATAATGCTTTATTTTTAAGCGAAAGGAATAAACGAATAGCTAAACGAACTGTCCAAGATATTGTAGAAAAAGAGTTATATCTTACATTTAATGAAAAAGAAGCGGGATTTCATACACATACATTAAGACATACTTGTGCTACTTTATTATATAACGAAGGTAATGCAGATATATTGATAGCACAAAAGATATTAGGGCACGAAAGTTTATCATCAACAGAAATATACACTCATATTAATGATGTAAAACTAAAAGATATAATGCAAAATTATGGGGTATCAAGTTTAATTGAAAAGGAGAATGAGAAAAATGGAAAATAACTATCCAGAATTTATAAATCAATTTATGTATTATGTACTAGGCATAAAAAACTTATCTAAAGGATATATAGAAACAACTATACATACTATAATGCAATTTTTAATTTTTCTTAATGAAATGAAATATGGTAATAGATATACTGATGTAAATAAAATGACTTTAAACGATATTAGAGGAGTAATAAACAGCGATATTATAAACTTTATATACTTCTTATCTGAAAATAACTATGAAGAAGCTACTATAAGTTTAAAGACAAAACAATTAAAACTTTTCTTTGAGTATCTATATAATATCAAACATAATATATTTAAAGAGCCATTTAGAACTATTAAAACAATTAGTAACAAATATGAGAAAATTCCAAATTATCTTTCTTATGAAGAAGCAAAGAAATTGGAGAATGTTTATGACAACTCTCTCAATAAATACGCAGTAAGAAATAAAGCAATTATTCATATTTTATTGCATTGTGGATTACGAAGATCTGAAGTAATTAATTTAAAACTATCAGATTTCAAAATGAGTAATAATACATTCACAATTATAGGCAAAGGTAATAAAGAAAGAACTGGATATTTGGATAATAGAACTAAAAATGCAATACTAGAGTATTTGGAAGAAAGAAAACAAATAAAAACTCAAAAAGGATATGAACAATATCTTTTCATTAGTAGAGCACTAAAAAAATTAAACCCTTGTTCACTAAACAAGGTTATTAATTCAGCCTATGAATTAGCTGGATTAAATTCTAATGTTTATAATGTACATTCATTAAGACATACTTGTGCAACACTCTTATATAGAAATGGTACTAATATTAGAACTATTCAAGAGTTACTTGGGCATTCAACAATTGAGGTAACTAAAATATATACACATACCTATGATGCTAAAGTAGAGAAAACTATGTATGAACATCCATTGGCAAAATACAAAATGAATGATGCTATGGAGTATTGCGTAGCTTAATATAATTATAAAATAGAAAAAATAGAAGCGGAGGGAAGTAAAAATGGCAGATTTATCAAATTCAAAAGCAACATTTGATTTAAAAAGAGTTCAACCTGTTACATTAAGTTTATTAAATGGACAAGTTGATATTATATTAAGAGCATTAGAATTATATGGATATAATTTAGAATTTATGCTTAATACTAATGGAGAATCTATTACTAATAAAGAAAAAGATAAGAAATTAATGATGCTAAAATTTACATATGAACAGGTTTTAGCAACACAAGCTGAACAAGTTAATGGTAAGGCTAATAATATAGATAATATATCAGATTTTGGCAAATTACTATTAAAAGATACAGAAATGATAAATTTTGCTGATGAAAAGAAATTTAAAGCTATGTAAGTAAAAAATATTATTTTATTTAGCTCTAAAATCAAATTTAAGCCATTTTTACATTTTAGGTATATAACTTGTCGCCTAAATAGTAGGAAAGAGGGGAAGAGGCTATATTCAAAAAACTCTGTATTAAAATAAGAAATAAAAAATTTATATTTTAAAATATAAATTTTTATAAAAATGAAAAAAATAGAAAAATTTTAAAATTTGCAAATTTTTATAAATTTAAAAATAAGTAATAAAATAAAAAATAAAGAGCTTAATTATAAATTAGTAAAAAATTATGGGAGAGAGTTTCATAATAAAATAAAACTAATTTTAATAATTAAGCATAAAAGTCGTTGCTTAGGAAAATTCATCCTAGGCATTTTTTAGTATAGGAGAGGATAGGAAATATAGGCTGAGATAGTAAAAAAATGAAATATCAAACATTGCACAAAATCAAAGTTTTGTGCAAATAGGAGTAGGAATAATTATCCTGAAACCCCAATAAGACCCCTCCCACCAGTTTTTATGCTTATTTGAGCCTTATAGCTGTTTAGTATTCTTTATTCAGTAATTTATATTATTCTATTATTTTTAGTTCTTATACTTAATTCTCACGAGCTTTCTATTTAAGCCACTTTTAAAACTTTTTCTTATAATTTATCCTTGCTCATTTTTTTGCGTGTCTTTTTTTTAAAAAACTTGACCATAAAATTTTTAATTCATTTTTTAGTCCTATCTCGAATTTTTTCTAAAAAGCCCCAAAACCGCATAAAGCCTAGAATAACCGTATTTTACTGACAACAAACTTATATTACCTTTTTATAAAAATGGCTTAAAATCGATTCTCGTGCGTCGCTATTTTAGGGTTTTTTCAGCTATTTTGGTATTACTATAAATTTATAAATCTGATGGCTTAAAATTACTCAAAATCGTCAAAGCCTCAGAATGGCCGTATTTTACAGACAACAAGTTATATTACCTTTAAATAAAAACGCCTTAAAATTGATTCTCACAAGCCGTTATTTTAGGCGTTTTTGAGCATTTTTAGTAGTTACAATATCAGTACAAATTTTGACTAATTTAATAGATGAATTTTAAATAAGTTAATAATCTCAAATAAATAATTTATCATATAAAATAAAAAAACGTCTTAAATTTGATTTTAAGACGTCAAATAAGTAGATTGTTAGCGAGTGTATACGAGCGCTACAAGAAACTTATGCAAAGCTAATATGATTACTAATTAGGATTCATTATACAAAAATCCATCATAAATAATCATATACAAATTTATTATACATGTAATTAATTTCTAAAACTAATAATGTATAAACTTAAAACTAAAACTCAAATCTAATTTAAAACAATATTTAAAATTACAAATGAATAACTTGTTAGATTTAAATATAAAATGTCTTAAAATCGATTTTCAAGCTTAATAAATATAATTATAAATCTAAAATCATAGTTAAAATTTGTAAATAAATTTATAAAAATCAAATGTTCGGTTTTAATTTTTTTATAAATCATTTATAAATCAAATTTTTAAAATTATAATTTTAGAAATTTTTAGTTTAAATTCAAATTTTAAATTTTTATAATTATTTTTATTATAAATTTTATATTTTATAATATTATGATAAGAAATTTTACCAAAATAATTTTATAATATTGCACAAAATATTTTACTACCGATTTTCTTTTTTATTAAAATAATTTTGGAATAAGGCTCTTCCCCTACTCCAGCTGATTTTGTACCAGTAATCAAATTTTGTGAACTTTATAAAATTATAATTTAAGCAATAAACATATATGTCATCAAAATAAAAACGTCTTAAATTTGATTCTCGTAAGCTATTAATACCAATAAGCCAATTTTAAGAATGAATTAATTAATTTTGCTTGTTCCTCTAATTGATCATCAGTTTCAATATTATATTCTTCTGCAATAATATTTCTTGAGGTTAAAGTCCATAAGAATGCTTTAAACTTTGGAAATCTTTTTATATTTTTATTCATATAAAATAGCAAATTACATAATCTTTTATATAAATCACTTTTTAGTGCCTTTTCTTTTTCAAATTTTTCTGGATTTACTATTAATTCAAAAGGTTTTGCAATGCTTAATCTATAATTTTCTTCTTCAAAAGTTTTTAAAAAGTTTTCATAACTTTCGCAAAAAATTCTATACATTATACTTCTCCTTTGGCTCAAGTTTAAACAGTTTTGTAATTTCTTCCATTTCATGTAATACTTTTATCAAATTTTCTTTAATCATATTTACCTCTTTATTATTTTTTTATTATTTTATCCCAAAACAATAAAAAATACAATATTTATGATATAATGAACAAAAATTCTAAAGAAAAGGATTGTGATATATAGTGAAAAATGTTTATATTAATATTGAAGATAACCCAGGATTTTTAAACTCCTTTTTAGATTATACTGCTACTATTTTAAATAAATCGCAGAATACTGTTAAAGAATATAATTATGATTTAAATACATTCTTAAAATACATTTTATATCATTTTAAAATGACTAATGAAAAAAATTTAAAACAGATTAGTATTCGTAATATGTCATTAGAAACTATTTCTAAAATTACTTTAGATGATATTCACTCTTTTTTGTTTTATCTTACTAATACATATAATAGTAAAGCAGCGACTCGTGCTAGAAAAGTTTCTAGTATTCGTGTATTTTTCAATTATTTATGTAATAAAGCTGGTTTAATTGAAAAAAATCCAGCTCAAAATTTGGAAACTCCTAAGTTAGATAAGCGTATTCCAAAATATTTAACTCTTGATGATAGTAAAAAACTTCTTGAGGCAGTTAATGATATGGATGATCGCAACAAGGAGCGTGATTACGCTATTATTACATTGTTTTTAAATTGCGGTATGCGTTTATCTGAATTAGTAGGAATTAATATTAAAGATATAAATTTTAATGATCAAAAACTTAATGTTATTGGAAAAGGAAACAAAGAGCGTACTATTTATTTAAATTCAGCATGTATGAATGCTGTTAATAAATATCTTGCTGTTAGACCACATGATAATGTAAAATATGATTCAAAAGATGCTTTATTTTTAAGTGAAAGACGAGAGCGTATTAGTAATAGAACTGTCCAATATATTGTAAAGCAAGAACTAAAAAGGGCTGGACTTGATACTAATAAATATTCTGTACATAAATTAAGACATACAGCTGCAACTCTTATGTATAAATATGGAAATGTTGATATTAGGGCATTACAAGAATTATTGGGACACGAAAGTATTTCTACTACTGAAATATATACACATGTTGACAATTCGCAAATAAGAAATGCTGTTGAAAGTAATCCACTGGCCAATATTAAATAATGGAAAATGGGAATAATACAATTATTAAACTTCAATTCAAAATAGTAAAATAATTTAAAGAGGAGACACTATAAAAATGTCTCCTCTTATATTATTTTTTAGCTGTTTTTCTTTGAAAAATGCTACTTTATTTATTAAATATAGCTCCAAAACCAGTAGCAATTGGTCTTGTTTTATGTGCTCCTGAGCTATCTATTGGATCATTTACAAGTTGTCCATTTTCAACCATTGCAGTTGATGTACCACCATCTAAAGCAGATGCATTATATGCACCATATTTTTGCATTATTTCTAGTAAATCTTCCATTGTTGCTCCAGGCATTGTTGCTCTTCTACCATCTATTGCTAGCATTAAAACAATTCCATCTTTTCTTTGGCCAATTGCTGTTCGTGGTGCTGTTCCCCATCCACCATTTCCAATTACTTTTGAAGGTTGTCCATTTATAATAAGATATGGACCACAAGTTACAGCATCTCTAATTTTCATTCCTTTAGCTTTTTTTGCTGTCATTTTTCCAAGCACTAATTTGTTATTTTCATTAAATCCAATTAATCCGCCAACGCCATCATATTCAGTATTAGTTATAACTTCTCCGTTAGAAATAGTAATTCCATAAGGAGAGCCACCAGATCCACCATATGCTAATTCTTGAGCTTTTAGGTCCTCTGATGAACTTCTATCACCAGTAAATACCCCACCATTAATTGAAATTGTAGCTCCAGCATTTTCTGCCATTTCGGTTAAATATTGACCTTCTTTTCCAACTTTATTTGTAACTAAAGTTTTTATTGTTGATGGGTCATATACTACAGCTAAATAACCACTATATTTTGAAGTTTTTATAGGAATTATTTTATAATCTGGATGACTAGCATCTCTTTCTAAAATTGCTTTTTCATATTCGTTTGCATATGTATATGTTCCTGTTGATGCAACAGTTGTCACAAGTGATGGATCAGTTATTGCATCAATTTCTATCATTTTATTTTTATCTAAGACTTCATTTATTGCTTGATCACTATAAAACCAAGTGGCTAAATATTGATGTGTCATTGTAGTCATTGCTGTTGTTATATACCAGTCTCTAAAACCATTATATGGTCCATAAAGTAGGAATAATCCTAAAATAAAGCCACATATTATTGAATAAAATATAAAATTTAAAAATTTAGAAAAAATCGTGGTCTTCTTTTCAATTATATGTTCTCCTTTTAAAATTTGATTTTTACTCATCCTAACTCTTTCTTTTTCTAATAAACTCATTTTTAACCTCACTAAAACTTAATATATATCAAATTAATCTTCTTTTAATATAAGACCGAAACCAGTAGCAATTGGTCTTGTTTTATGTGCTCCTGAACCATTAACAGGGTCATTTATAATTTTGTAATTTTCAACCATAACAGTAGATGTTCCTCCATCTAAAGCTGCTGCGTTATATGCTCCATATCTTTCCATTACTTTAATCAAGTCATCCATATCTGCACCAGGCATTCCAACTTTTCTTCCATCAACTACAAGCATTAAAACTATACCATCTTGCCTTTGGCCAATTGCTGTTCGTGGTGCTGTTCCCCAGCCTCCATTTCCTAATACTTCTGATGATTTTCCATTTAAAATTAAAAATGGACCACAAGTTACAGCATCTCGTATATTCATTTTTTGTGCTTGAGCTACAGAAACTTTGCCTAAAACTAATTTATCATTTTCGTCAAATCCAATAAGTCCACCAGGTCCGCTATAAGGCGATTTTGTTAGTATTTTACCGTTACTAATTGTAATACCTAAAGGTACTCCTCCTGAACTATTATGATTTTCATCTTCAAATCCACCGCCATTAATAGCAAGTACTGCTTTGTTATTTTCAGCCATTGTTGTTACATATTGCCCTGAACTACCTAAGCGAGAGGTTACTAACGTGTGTATTTTTGAAGCATCATAAACAACTGCTAAATACCCAGAGTATCCTTTTCCTTTTATATCAATTAATTTATACTCGGGATGATTTGAATCTTTTTCTAATATAGCTCTCTCATATTCATTTAAATTTTCTAAATTTGTTTGAGTATTTTCTATATTTTCTATATTTTCATCAATTTTAATTTGATTTGTATCAGTTATTCCATCTACTTCTACAACTGTATTTTTGCTTAAAACTTCATTTATGGTATAATCACTATAAAACCAAGTAGCTAAATATTGATGTGTCATTGTAGTCATTGCTGATGTTATGTACCATTCTCTGAATTTTTCTATTGGTCCATACAATAAAAATAATCCAAATGTAATGCCAATTAAAATTACACAAAAGAATCCTTTTAATATTTTTTTTGCTACACCATTTTTTCTCTTTTCTGAATTAAATTCAGCTCTTTTTCCTCTACTAGTAGAATTAACTACTTCTTTTTCTAATGTTTGCATTTTTATACTCCTTTTATTTTATTAATCCATTAAACAATATATTTTCTAGTTCTTTATATAAATCATTAATACTTATTTTGGTATCTTTTTTTATTCTATATATTAAACTAATACAGGTAGTGCTGAATATTTCTGATGCAATAGTTTCTGAATCAGCTTCTATAATTTCATCTTTGTTTATACCATCTTGAATTATTTCTTCAATTATTTTTAAATATTGAACAACATATTTTTTACATTCAATATTTCTAGGTTCATTTCCCCATAATTGACTAAAAATTATTGTCATAAAATCTTCGTATTTATATAAAACCTTTAGTTGTATTAAAACGATTGATTTTAATTTATCTATGCTATTTGTTTTTTGAGATGTTTTAATAGAAATACTATTTTGCAAAAGTTTCATACCTTCATCTACTAAAAAGTGAAATATTTCTTCTTTACTAGAAAAATGATAATATAAAGTTCCTTTAGCCACACCAACAACAGAAGTTATTTCTTCAATACTAGTAGCATCATAACCTTTTTCTGCAAAAAGCTTCATAGATGTTTCAAATATTTTTCTCTTAGTCTTATTCATAAAATTCTCCTAAATTCACATATTCGCCGTATATTATACATTTTTTTATGAAATATTGCAAGCCCCAAAAATATTCTACCAAACTTGACATATGTAATCAAGAAAAAAGTATAAAATATTTATGAAAATTTTGTTCAAATAGGGGACTCAAAAAAAGAATAAGCACAATAATTGCTTATTCTTTTTTATTTTGTTGTTAATTAGATTCCCATTATAGAATATCCAGCATCTGCATATACTATTTGTCCTGTTATTGCGCTTGACATATTGCTGAATAGGAATGATACTGCGTCTCCTACTTCGTGAGCTGTTACATTTCTTCTTAATGGTGCTTTTTCTCCCATTACATCTTGAATTGTGCTGAAATCTTTAATTCCTCTTGCTGAAAGAGTTTTTATTGGTCCAGCTGATACTGCATTTATACGAATTCCCATAGGTCCGATATTATCTGCTAAATATCTTATACTTGCTTCTAGTGCTGCTTTGGCAACTCCCATTACATTGTATCCTGGTAATACTTTTGTTGAACCATGATATGTTAATGCAACAACACTTCCACCTTCACCAATTAGTCCTGTTTCTTTTGCAAATCTTGTTACAGAAACAATTGTGTATGCACTTACATCATTTGCATGAGCAAATCCCTCTTTACTTGTATTTATAAAGTCATTTTTTAAATCATCTGTAAAAGCATGGGCTATACAGTGTAATATTCCATCAATTTGTCCATATTCTGTATGTAATTCTTCAAATAAATTTTTTACTGCATCATCATTTGAAGCATCTAATTCATATGCTTTTGAACCTTCAAATTCAGATATTAATTCTTCTATTTTAGCTCTATTTTCTTCTCCCATAAATGTGAAAATTAATTTTGCTCCTTGTTCATAAGCTGATTGAGCAGCACCATATGCTATACTCCATTTGTTTCTAATTCCCATAATTAATATTTTTTTGTCTTTTAAAATCATTTTATTTTCCTCCTGTAAAAATTTATATTAACAATTGAAGTACTTTTCAATTGTATAAATAACATATTTAATTTAAATTACCAATTTTTCTGAATTTATTATATCTGTCATTTTGAAGCTCTTCTTTTGACATTTTATTTAGTGTCTCTAGGTCCTTTATTAAAGTTTCTTTTATTTGATTTGCAACATAAGTTAAATCATTTTGAGCTCCACCTTCTGGCTCTGATATTATTGTATCTATTATATTCATTTTCTTTAAGTCAGAAGCGGTAATTTTCATTTTTTCTGCTGCTTCAGGTGCTTTTGATGCATCTTTATATAAAATACTTGCAAATCCTTCTGGCGATAATATTGAGTATACAGCGTTTTCTAGCATTATTATTTTATTTCCGACTCCAATTGCAAGAGCTCCACCACTTGAACCTTCACCAATAACAACACAAATTACTGGAACTTGTAATCTAGACATTTCTAATAAGTTTTTAGCTATAGCTTCACCTTGACCTCTTTCTTCAGCTCCTATTCCAGGATATGCTCCTGGAGTATCTATAAATGTAATTATTGGTCTATTAAATTTTTCAGCTTGTTTCATTAGTCTTAATGCTTTTCTATATCCTTCTGGGTTTGTCATTCCAAAATTACGTTCAATATTTTCAGATGTAGTTTTACCTTTTTGTTGTCCAATTACTGTAACTGGAATTTCATTTAGTAGTCCTATTCCCCCTATTATAGATTTATCATCTGCAAATAGTCTATCTCCATGTAATTCCATAAAGTCTGTAAAAATTAAATTGATATAATCTAATGCTTTAGGTCTATCTGCTTTACGAGCAAGGGCTACTCTCTCCCATGGTGTCAATTTATTCTTAGTCATTATTATTACCTCCTTTATGCAATTTTAATATTTGAGATAATGTATCTTTCATGTCTTTACGAGTAACAATTTTATCTATAAAACCATGCTCAAGTAAAAATTCTGAACGTTGAAAACCTTCTGGTAGTTTTTGTTTTAAAGTTTGCTCTATAACTCTAGGACCAGCAAAACCTATTAATGCATCAGGCTCTGCAAGAATGATATCTCCTAACATTGCAAAACTTGCAGTAACTCCACCTGTAGTTGGGTCTGTTAAAACACTTATATATAATAAACCAGCATCATCAAGCTTAGCAAGTGCAGATGAAGTTTTTGCCATTTGCATTAGTGAAATTATACCTTCTTGCATTCTAGCTCCACCAGATACACAAAACATAATAAGTGGTAATCTTTTTTCAATAGCAGTTTCGATAGCTCTTGTTATTTTTTCACCAACAACACAACCCATACTTCCCATTAAAAAGTTTCCATCCATTATAGCAATTACTGCTTGTTCACCATTTATTTTTCCAATTCCAGTTTTAACAGCTTCATTTATCTTTGTTTTTTCTTGTAATAAAGCAATTTTTTTGGTATATCCTTCAAATTGAAGCGGATCTGTAGTTTGTAAATCAGAATCCATTTCTTCAAATGTATTTTCATCAACAATTTGCTCTAATCTTCTTCTGGCAGAAATTCTAAAATGCTTACCACAATTAGGACATACACTGTAATTTTTATGAACATCTTCTTTATATAATATTTCTTTACAAGAATCACATTTTACCCATTTTCCAATAAGCATTTCAGAAGCTTTTTCATTTTTTTCACTATTCGACTTATCTGTATCATTAAATTTTTTAATTTTATCTATTACCATAATTATTATACTTCCTTATATAAAATTTTATATCTTATGTGGACTTTATTTTTTTAATCCATCACCAAATTCGCGTTTGATGAATGAGGTATCATAGTTATTTGTTTTAAAGTTTTCATTATCTAATATTTTGTATAGGAAATCTGTATTCGTATTTATTCCTTCTACTATAAACTCACCTAGTGCACTTTTCATTTTAGATATTGCTTCTGCTCTATCTTTTCCGTGTACTATTAATTTTCCTATCATTGAGTCATATGCTTGAGGTACTCTGTAGCCTGCATATACAGCTGTATCAACTCTTATACCATTTCCTCCTGGTATAAGTAATCCAGTTATAAGTCCTGGACATGGCATAAAGTTCTTTTCAGGATCTTCTGCATTTATTCTACATTCCATACTGTGTCCTGTAAAATGTATATCTTTTTGAGATATAGATAATGTTTCTCCTGCTGCTATTCTTAGTTGCTCTTTTACAATATCCACACCAGATACAGCTTCTGTTATTGGATGCTCTACTTGTACTCTTGTATTCATCTCCATAAAATAGAAATCTAGATTTTTATCAACTAGGTATTCAATAGTACCTGCACTTGAATATCCAATTTCCTTTACAGCTTTTACTGTAACATCAAACATTTTCTTTCTTGTTTTATCATTTAAAATCATTGATGGAGTTTCTTCAAGAACCTTTTGATTTCTTCTTTGTATTGAACAATCTCTTTCACCTAAATGAACCACATTACCGTGTTCATCTGCTAAAATTTGTACTTCTACATGTCTTGGGTTTTCTACAAATTTTTCTATGTATATACTATCATCATTAAATGAAATTTTAGCTTCTTGTTTTACTATATCGTATGCTTTTATAAGTTCTTCTTCAGAATAAGCTATACGAATACCTTTTCCGCCACCACCAGCAGATGCTTTTATTATTACAGGATATTTAATTTTTTTGCTGATTTTTTTAGCTTCTTCAAGACTATTAACTAATCCATCTGAACCTGGGACAACAGGAACTCCTGCCTTTTTCATTGTAGCTTTAGCTTTAGACTTATTTCCCATAAGTTCAATAATTTCACTTGATGGACCAATAAATTTAATACCAATTTCGTTACACATTTTAGCAAAAGAGCTACTTTCAGATAAAAAACCGTATCCAGGATGAATACTGTCAGCACCAGTTTGACAAGCTGCTTCAATTAAGTTTTTTACATTTAAATAACTAAGTCCAGATCTTGCTGGTCCAATGCATACAGATTCATCTGCTAATTTACGATGTAAAGAATCTTTATCTGCTTCAGAATATACTGCAACTGTTCGTATTCCCATTTCTCTACATGCTCTTATAATTCTTACCGCAATTTCACCACGATTAGCCACTAATACTTTTTTTAACATTTTACTACTCCTTTCGTAATTTATATAATTTTATAATTATACTAAAGCAAAAGTTATTTCACCTTTAACAGCTACTTTACCATCAACAGTAGCAATAGCTTCACCAACTCCAATAGGTCCCTTACTTTTTATTATTTTAACTTCTAATTTTAGCACATCTCCAGGAACAACTTGCTTTTTAAAACGAAGTTTATCAATTCCTCCAAATAAAGCATTTTTACCTTTATTTTCTTCAAGAGATAATACTGCAACAGCACCTGTTTGAGCTAAAGCTTCTGTAATTAACACACCTGGCATAATAGGCATTCCTGGAAAATGTCCTTGAAAATACCATTCGTTAATGCATACATTTTTATATGCTACACAGCTTTGACCAGGAACAACTTCTTCAACTCTATCAATCATTAAAAAAGGTGCTCTTTGTGGAATAATTTCCATTATTTGATTAACATCTAACATTTTATACACTCCTTTAAATATATAATTGACAAAACAAAAAAATAAATATATAATAAAACAAAGAAGGAAACAAATACACAGAAATGTGTGTTACCTGTTTATAGATAAACACCACAAAGCCGGTCAAAGCATAATGTGGTGTTTTTAATTTATTGTTCTTTATTAGCTAGTATAACAAGTATAATACTAATAAAGGTTATGTTTAATGTAATAGAAAATAAAAATCCTATAAATAAGAATAATATGTAATCTATCATAAACATCACCTCCAATCTTGAGATAAATCTCAGATTAAAGGTAACACACACATCTGCTTTTTTATTTGTTTCCTCCAGATGAATTATAACATAAATCTAGTAGAAAACAAGCGTTCTCTATTATTTTTTTGCCTTTTATTTCGACAATTATTTTATTTTTATTAAAACTTGACCATATTCTACCATTTCTTCATCTTTACAACAAATTTCAACAACTTCTCCGTCAAATTCACTTTCAACTTCATTCATAAGTTTCATAGCTTCTACAATACATAGAACATCACCTTTTTTTACTTTATCGCCAACTTTTACTAGTGGTTCAGCTTTTGGTGATGGTTTGCTATAAAAAGTACCAACCATAGGAGATTTAACTAGTTTATAGTTTTCTTCTTCTTTAGCAGAAGCGGATAAATCTGTCTTTTTTAATTCAGGTATATTATTATTTATTACAGGTTGCCCCATAACAGGCATTTGTCCCATAAATCCCATAGGAGGCATCATTGGTGCACCTTTTGGCTCACAATGTTTTTTCATTTTTATTTTTGTTCCATCAGTGAACTCAATATCAAGTTCCTCTAATGAGCATTCTTCCATATCTTTTATAATTTTTTTTATTTCATTATAATCCATATAAAACCATCCTTTCAAAATAATCTTTAATAGATATTTAAAATATATTTTAATATGTGGCTTTCCCTTTATGAGAAAGCCTTATTTTTAATCTTCATATTTTTTTATAATAACTGTACTGTTATGTCCACCAAATCCTAATGAATTTGACATAGTATATTTTAATTCTTTACTTCTTCCTTCATTTGGTACAATGTCTAAGTCACATTCTTCGTCAGGAACTTTATAATTAATAGTAGGAGGAACAAATTTATCTTCAATAGCTTTTATACAAGCAATTGCTTCAACAGCTCCAGCTGCACCTAATAAATGTCCTGTGTTTCCTTTTGTAGAGCTTACCATTACAGTTTTTGCAGCAGCTCCTAATGCTGTTTTTATTGCAGATGTTTCAAAAGAATCGTTAAGATGAGTAGATGTACCATGTGCATTTATATAATCGATATCTTCTGGTTTAATTCCTGCATCTTTTATAGCAGAAACCATAGCACGAGCTCCACCTTCTCCTCCTGGTGCAGGTGATGTTATATGGTAAGCATCTGAACTTGAACCAAATCCAACAACTTCTCCATATATTTTAGCGCCTCTTGCTTTAGCATGCTCTAATTCTTCAAGAATTAAAATACCAGCACCTTCACCCATAACAAATCCACTTCTTTCTTTATCAAAAGGAATACTTGCTCTATTTTTATCTTGACTTTGAGATAATGCTTTAATATTTGTGAATCCAGAAATAGCTGTTTCTGTGATAGAGCCTTCAGATCCACCTGTTAATGCAACATCTTGATAACCATGTTTAATTAATCTATAACTTTCTCCAATACAATGTGTACCAGTTGCACAAGCAGTTACAAGTGCAAAAGATTCACCTTTAATTCCGTATTCTATAGCAATATTTCCAGAAGCCATATTAGATATAGACATAGGAATATACATAGGTGATATTCTATCATGACCCTTATTAATAAGTACTTTAGTTTGCTCTTCAATTGTTCCAAGACCACCAATTCCTGATCCTACAATACAAGCCATTCTAGTCATATCAGTATTATCAGCTGATATACCACTATCTTGCATAGCTTCTTTAGCAGCAATCATAGCTAGTTGAGAATATCTATCTAATCTTTTAGCTGATCTTCTATCCATATAATCTTCAATGTTCAAGTCTTTAATTTCAGCAGCTAATTTAACTTTGTAATCTGAAACATCAAATCTAGTGATAGTATCAATACCACATTTACCTTCTTTAATACCTTTCCAAAAATCTTCTACACTATTTCCTATAGGTGTTACAGCACCCATACCTGTTACAACAACTCTTCTTTCCAATTTATTCATCCTTTCTACTTAATCTACTTATTTTTACACGGAATAAACTTACATAACCATTCCACCGTCTATATTTATAACTTGACCTGTTATATAAGAACTATCTTCAGATGCTAAGAACTTAACAACTTTTGCTATTTCTTTAGGTGAACCCATTCTATTTAATGGAATTTGAGAATTTATATTTTCTTTAACTGCATCTGATAAAACACTTGTCATATCTGTAGCAATAAAACCAGGTGCTATTGCATTTACTAAAATGTTTCTACTAGCAACTTCTTTTGCTAAACTTTTTGTAAATCCAATTACTCCAGCTTTAGAAGCGGAATAATTAGTTTGACCAGCATTTCCTGTTATTCCAACTACAGAAGATACATTTATAATTCTTCCAGATCTTTTCTTTATCATAAATGGAATTACATTACGAGTCATATTAAATGTACCTACTAAATTAATATCAATTACTTTAGTAAAGTCTTCTTTTTTCATTCTCATAAGTAATCCATCTTTTGTAATACCTGCATTGTTAACAAGAACATCTATTTGCCCTAAACTTTGAACTGTTTCTTTAGCCATATTTTCGCAAGATTCAAAATCAGAAACATCTCCATTTACTAATAAACATTTAACTCCTTTAGATTCGATTTCTGATTTTAAATTATTTACTTCATCAGATAGAGTTCTATAATTTAAAGATATATTATATCCGTTTTCAGCAAGCTCTAATGCTATTTGCTTACCAATTCCTCTTGTAGCACCTGTTATAAGAGCTACTTTTGTAGTGTTTTCCATATTATTCATCCTTTCTTCTTTATGTGAATTTTACTTTTTTAGATTATCATCAAGTATTTGTTCAAATGCTTCTATATTATTTGTGTTATATATTTTTATTTCTTTATTTGTCTTTTTTACAAATCCTGACAATACTTTTCCTGGTCCTATTTCTATTATTGTATCTACACCTTGTGATATCATATTTTCGATTGATTCTTTAAATTTTACAGGATTTATTACATGATTTGCTAATATTTGTCTTATATTGTCTGCATCTGTATATTCAATTGCATCTATATTTTTTATTACTTTTTTATCTGATATTTTATTTATTTGTATTTCTTGTAATGCTTCATATAATTTTTTTGATGCTTCTTGTAATTTTTCTGTATGGAATGGTCCACTTGTTTTTAATTCTATTGCTCTTTTTGCTCCTGCTTGTTTTAAAAGATCCATTGCTTCTTCTACAGCTTGTTTTTCACCAGAAATTGCAACTTGACCTTGACAATTATAATTAGCTGGTACTACAAATCCTGATGTTACTTTTTTACATACTTCTTCTATTGTATTATCATCTAATCCTAAAATCGCTGCCATACTCCAATTGCCTTGAGGTAAATATTCTTGCATATAAGTTCCTCTTTTTTGTACTATCTTTATACCATCTTCAAAACTTATTATATTACTGTATATTAATGCTGAATATTCTCCTAAGCTTAATCCTGCAGATATATTAGCTTCTATATTATTTTGTTTTAATAATTCTGATATTGCAAGACTCATTACTAATATAGCTAATTGAGTATTTTTTGTTTGATTTAATTCTTCTTCTGGTCCTTCAAAACTTAATTTTGCTATATCAAATCCTAATATTTGACTTGCTTTATCATATACCTTACGTACACATTCATATTTTTCGTAATAATCTTTTCCCATTCCAACAAATTGTGAACCTTGTCCTGGAAATACAAAACCTAATTTCATTTTTATCTTCCTTTCGTAAATATATAACTATATTTCTAATAGAATACTTCCTAAATTAACTCCTCCTCCATATCCTATTAATATAATCTTGTCTCCTGATTTTAATAAATCTTTTTCAAACATTTCTGTTAGTGCTATTGGTATACTTGCACAAAACGTGTTACCTACATTTTGTATGTTTATATACATTTTTTGCTCTTTTATATTTAATTCTTTACAAATTCGTTTTAGCATTTTTAAATTTGATTGATGTGGTACTATATATTTGATATCTTTTAGTGTTAAATTACTTTTTCGTAATAATTCATTAATATTTTCTATTGGTTTAGTTGTACCAAATCTATATACTTGTTTTCCATCCATATATATTTTTTCTGGAATTTCATATGTTAAGATATCACCTATTTGTCCAATACTTTCAATATTTGAATAATATACTTTTTGAGATTTAGTAGGCTCTAAGATAGAAGCGGAAGCTCCATCTCCAAGTAATGAAACTATATTTATATCATTTTTATCTATACATTCAGATAATTTTTCTACTCCAATTACTAAAGCACAATTACAATCTTCAGTTATTATGTATTTTCTTGCTATATCAAAAGCATTTATATATCCACTACAACCAGCTAAAACATCTATACATCTGCATTTTTGAATATTAAAAGCTTTTTGCACTATAAAAGATATACTTGGCATTATTTTTTTTGTTGATGTTGTAGCAACAATTATTAAATCAACCTTTTGTATATCTATTTTTGAATTCATAATTAAATTTTCTACTGCTTTTATTGCTAACATAGAAATATCTTCATCACTATAAAATCTTTGATTTATGCCTGTTCTCGTTGAAATCCAATTACTTGAAATATCAAATTTTTTTTCAATAGATTTATTAGTAATACATCTTTTGGGTAGATATTTATCTGTAGCAATAATTTCTACTGATTCCATATACCTCCTTTAGTCTTATTTATAATAAAACTTTTTATCTTTATTGTAATAACGGTATATATTATATAAAAACAGTAAAAAAATGTCATTAGTACAAGTGGTCAGTTTTTTATAAAACTAATTTATATCACCTTTTTCTAGGGCTTGAGCTTGTACAACTGTTAATGCTATTGTGTCAAAAACTCTTTCTGCACTACATGCTCTAGATAAATCAGTTATTGCTTTTTCTAATCCTTGACATACTGGACCATATAGTTTTACATTTGAAAATCTTTCAAAAATTTTATATGAAATATTTCCTGCATTAATATCTGGAAATATTAAAACATTAGCTTCACCTTTTAATGGACTATTTGGAGCTTTCATTTTTGCAACTTCAGGCATTATTGCTGCATCCATTTGTAATTCCCCATCTGAAGTTAAATTTGGAGCTATTTTTCTTAATCGCTCTGCAGCTTTAGCAACCTTTTCAGTTGACTTAGTTGAAGCACTTCCATGTGTCGAAAAAGATAAAAATGCAACCTTAGGATCTTGACCTGAAAATCCTCTACAACTATTAGCTGTTGCTTTAGCAATTTCAGCTAATGCTAAGTATCCAGGTTCAGAATTTAGTGCACAATCTGATATGTAAAATAATCCATCTTTGTTACCAAAATCTTTATGTTTAAACTCAATCATAGTTACAGTTGAAAGAATTCTTGTTCCAATAGTTTTAAATAACTTCATTGTTGGCTGAAGAACCTCTTTTGTTGAATGAGTAGCACCTGCAATATATGCATCAGCTTCTTCAAACTTAACCATCATCATACCAAAAATTAGTGGATCTAATACAATCTTTTTAGCCTCTTCAAAGTCCTCTGTCGCATTTTTATTTAGCTCTAAATATTTTTTTGTATATTCATCAATTTTTTTACTTTTCTCAGGGTCAACAATTTTTGCTTTTGATATATCAATATCATTTTCTAATGCTACTTTTTTTATTTCATTTTCATTACCTACTAAAATAATATCAGCAGTTCCTGCATCAATAGCCATATTAGCAGCCTTTAGAATTCTTTTATCTGTTGCCTCAGAAAGCACTACTGTTTTTTTATCACTTTTTGCTTTTTCTATTATATTTTCTATAAATCCCATAATAAAATGATCTACCTTTCTTTTGAATAAATTATAACAGCTAAAATATATCACATAATTCCAAATTTTCCAACTAAATACTAGTATTTTTTTATTTTTTCTGTTTGAAAATCGGCACATATTTTACATAATTCCAAAATAATCTCCATGACGTCAACTTATTATGTTTTATTGTGAGATAATGGGGCTGTTCTCTTTTCCCATTTTTGGAAAAAGGTCACTTGGAGAAAAGTTGTCAAAAAGGTCCGTCCCCCATCAACCCATCAATCAACAAAAAAAGAGCTGTCTTTTTCTTACAGCTCTCTCCAATATATATACTTTTATGTACTTTAATTTATTTCCTTATTTATCAGCTTTTTATACTCTTTTTCAAATGTATTGAAAAAACTTGATATTATCTCTTCTCTATTAAATTCTTTATTGTATTCTTTTTTTAATGATGTTGCTATTTGCTCTATTTCTGGAGTAAATATTATTTGGTTTACATCTATTCCTATTCCTATGAATATGTATTTCACTATTTCTTTATTTGTTACTGATTCTGTCAATATTCCTGATATCTTTTTTCCCTTGCACATTACATCATTTGGATACTTTATATCTAGTTGTATATCATATAGCTTTTTTATTGTTGCTACAAGGCTTTTTGCTATTAGCATAGTTAGCTTTTCTATTTGTTTAATATTACAATTTGGCACAAGAACAAATGTTCCGCATATATTTTCATATTCTCCGCCATACCAAGTTCTTCCTTTTGTCCCCTTCCCTTTTGTTTGATTGTCTGCCACTATGTACATCCCATTCGTTGCTTTTCCCTGCTTTGCTAATCTTTTAGCCTCATCTTGTGTTGAATCTATTTCCTCATAATATATTATATTTTTTCCAAGAAATGATGTATTTAAATTTGATTTTATTTTTTCTATATTTAATTTCATTTTTTCTATCATATCACAATATACCTCTCCTTCTTCACTTTTCTTTTTTATTATAGCATAATAATGTTTTTTTAGTATTATTTTTTATAAAAAAACATACACTAATTAGGCCTGTTTCAAAAAAAGTTGACATTTTACATAATGTATTGTATAATTTTATTATGATTGGAAGTTTTTTCCATGAAACGCCAAACGGCGGTCACATTTTACTCGTATAGTCTGGAGGTACTATATGAATACTTATGCAATTCTTTCTAGAAAGACGCCTGCTATTGGCAAGGCGATTTCTGGAAAGCTCATCGAAAAAGATGGAAATAATCTCTCTTTGCAAAGCTGGCACACCAGCATCGTAAGAGAAATTAAGCTAATTGCCCAAATTAGTCAAAAAACCATCTATGCGGTGAAAACCAAAAATTCAGTGTATACAGTCATCGTCTTGTAAAGAATTGATAATATACATTGAATAAAAACACCCTATAACCTGTAGTTTGCATTGCATTTTATGTGGTTATAGGGAGTTTTATTTATAATAATATTGGTTGTATTTGTTTTCCGTCAAGAGCTTCTTCTATGGTTTTTACAATATAAGTAGAATCAAATACTAATGAGCGTGGCTTTGTTATTGGATTATCTTGCCTAAATGGAACTACATAATAATTGTTTCTATTTAATAGTTTTCCTATGTTTTCTGCGGAACCTGCTAATCCGTCATTTGTTGATATTGCAATTACTACTGGATTGTTGTTTCTTAAATGAGATTTTGTAGCCATTGTGGCTGGAGTGTCTATTATTCCATTTGCTAATTTTGCTATTGTATTTCCTGAACACGGTGCTATTAGCATAACATCTGTTAATTGTTTTGGACCTATTGGCTCTGCTCCTTGTATTGTGTGTATTATTTTTTTACCAGTTATATTTTCAACCATTTTTATTATTTCCTTTGCTTCTCCAAATTTTGTATCTAATTCATAGCTATTATATGACATTATTGGCAAAACATCTGCTCCTCTTTTTACGAGCTCTTTTATTTGTTCTATTACTTTTGAAAATGTACAAAATGATCCAGTCATTATGACTCCTATTTTTTTATCCTTTATGTCCATTGTTACCTCCTTTACATTATATAATATGTTTTTATGTAAATTTGGTTATGACTTTTGTCCTTTTTTAGTAACTTTAGTTTACATTTTTCTGATATAATCTTTATGGCGTCAACTCATTATGTTTTGTTGTATTTTAACACATAATAAAAAAGCTTTTTACACTGATACCATAAAATTTAAATAGTGTAAAAAACTTTAATTTTATTTTTTTAAATTCTTATGTGAGTGTGTCAAAAAGAACCGTCCCTATTGACCACCTATTGACACTATTGAGCATTTAACAAGTTGTCAATCAGAACCGTCCCCATTGACAATCATTTTGTTATTGTTCTGAATCGTAAACTTCGCCTACTTCTTTTATGCTTTTCATTAAGTCTTCGTATTCAATTCCTTCTGCATAGAAATTATTTTTTTGATATCTCTTCCATTGATTTTTCATTGTTTCGTCATCTTCTAGCTCTTTTAATACATCTTTCCATTCTTTTATGGCTTCTTCTGAACCTCTATGCTCTGCTGTGAATTGTATTGCTACTTTTAGTGTCTTTTTATTTATATTTTTAGTTTGAGTTTTTAGTAACATATGTACATCATAAAAATCTCTTATTCTTGTTCCTAATACTCCCCTTTTTATTATTGCTTCAAATTTTTCTGCTAATACTGTTTCAACATTATAAGACCATACATGTATCTTTCTGTTTTCTAGCATTAATTCAAAGCTATATTCAATTTCACGGTATGTTATTTTATCTCCTGTTGTTACATCTATTTTCATTATTACTGGCATTGTGTTCATATATTTTGCTTCGAATGTTAATCTGTATCCATTATAATCATCATTGTCTCTTATTTTTTCAACATGGTTTATTTTTAATGTTACATCATCGTTTAAATCTATACTACATACATCTTCCATTATTTTTTTTACATTTTCTTCTGTAAGCTCAAAGCCTTTTATTGTTGTATCTATATCCATTGTTGTTCTACTATCTATTCCAAGCATTGCAGAAATTAGCATTCCTCCTTTTAATATAAAATTATCTTTATATTTAGAAACAGATATTCGCTCTAATAATCTTTCTAGCATATATGTTTGTAAAACTGATTGTGCTGATACTTTGCTTTTTTTTGCAATATTATTTACTGTGGCCTTTAAACTCATTACATTTTTCTTCATTAATCTAATACCTCCATGTACTTCTTTAGTATTTTGTCTATTTTTAATTTTTTTGCATATTTGTATAGTAAATTTAAGTTTCTTTTATTTGATTTAAAATATTCCTTCATTGCAGTATTAAAAATTTGTGGATCTATTTTATTTCTGTCTCGTATTATATCACAAATTGTTCTTTCTAAATCATAAATTTTTATATTTGTTCCATCTTCTAGCTTAAGTGTTGTTTCTCCTAATGAATGAAGCTCTGGTTTTATATAATGAGGTTCTAAAAAATCATTATTAACTCGTACATTGCTTGGAAATGTCATATCTAAGCTCATTGGTGTTCTATCTGTTAAATGATAAAAATATAGAGCTGTGTTGTGTGAAAAAATTCCAGTTTTATACCTTTCACCCATTATGAAGAATTCGTTTATATCTTTATCTGGTGCTACATATAAGCCTTTGATTACTCTTATGACTTCACCTCTTTCTTCTAATATTTTTAGGTATTGTCTGTGTATATTATTTTTTTCTAATTCTTTTACATATAAAATTCCATTATTTTTTTCTAATAAAGATTTTATTTTTTCGTAATTGTTCATAATATCACCTTCTTTTTTGACATCCTTATACATATTATAAGTCATATGTATGTGTTTGTCAAGTTTTATTTGACTTTCAAATACTTTTTGCTTGTGTTATGTATTTGTTTGTCAATATTATTGGCAATAATATATTTTTTATTCTATATAATAAAAATAAAAAGGTAAAGATTTAAATCTCTACCTTTTATAATTTTTAATAATTCTCAGCCTTTATTTCAAAGAAAGATTGTGGATGTTCACATACTGGACAAACCTTTGGTGCTTCTTTTCCTATGCAAATATGTCCACAGTTTCTACATTTCCATATTTTATCTCCATCTTTGCTGAATACTAATTCATTTTCAACATTATCTAATAATTTTAAATATCTTGCTTCATGCTCTTTTTCTATTTTTCCAACTTCTTCAAATAGGTATGCTATTCTATCAAAACCTTCTTCTTTTGCAACTTTTGCAAAACCGGCATACATATCTGTCCATTCATAATTTTCTCCTGCAGCTGCATCTTTTAGGTTTTCAGCTGTTGATTTTATTTGTCCACCTTGTAATAGCTTAAACCACATTTTTGCGTGTTCCTTTTCATTGTCAGCTGTTTCTTGGAATAAAGCAGCAATTTGCTCATATCCTTCTTTTTTTGCTTTACTAGCATAATATGTGTATTTATTTCTTGCTTGAGATTCTCCAGCAAATGCAGCCATTAAGTTAGCTTCTGTTTTTGAGCCTTTTAGTTCCATAATTTTGTACCTCCGTTCTGTTTTTATAAATAAGATAATCTTATTTCAGTATTTTATATCATTTATTGTGGTAAAAATCAAGAGCAATCTAAAATTTAATTGCCAAAACATTTGTTTGTTTTGATTTTATAATCTTTATTTTATTATCTTTATCAAAATACTTTTTACATATAAAAAAATATAAAGTTCATATATTTATTACTGCTTATTTATTATATTTCCGCTTCTGTTGTTGTTTATTTTAGTATATCCTCTCTAATCAATATTATCCCAACTCTAATATGCGTCCCATTTTCTCAAAAAAAGGAAAAAAGAACCGTCCCCCTTTCCATTGTCTCTTTTTTCTTCCTTTTTCTCCTGTTTCTTTGCTTTTTCTTTCTGTTTTATTGTTTTAAAGTTTTTGTTTTAATATTTCTTTATTTTTTTCACTTAGCTCTATTAATGGTAATCGTGGTATTCCATAATTGTATCCTTTTATGTTTAATGCAGATTTTATTGGTATTGGATTTACTTCACAAAATAGTGTCTCTATTAGGCTTATTGATTCTAGTTGTTTGTGTAGTGCTTGTTTTGTATTTCCTTGTAAATAGTCATATACCATTTGATGTGTATACTTAGGTTTTATGTTTGATAATACTGATATTACTCCTATACCACCTAGTGATAGTATTGGTATTATTTGATCATCATTACCTGAGTATATATGTAAATTATCTCCACATAATGATGCTATTTTTGCTACTTGTGATATATTGCCACTGGCTTCTTTTATAGCTACTATGTTATCTATTTTTGATAGCTCTAAACATGTTTCTGGTTTTATATTAACACCTGTTCTGCTAGGCACATTATATAGTATTATTGGTAATGATGTATTGTTTGCTATTACTGTATAATGTTTTATTAATCCCTCTTGTGTAGTTTTATTATAATAAGGAGTTACTATTAATGCTCCATCTACACCAACTGATTCTGCATACTTTGTCATTTGTATAACCGCTTCTGTATTATTTGAGCCAGTACCAGCTATTACAGGAATTCTTTTATTAACAGTATCAACTACAAATTTAATAACATCTTTTCTTTCCGCTTCTGTCATAGTAGATGCTTCTCCTGTAGTTCCACATACAATTATACTATCAACTCCATCATTAATCTGATCTTCAATATGCTTTTTAAAAACCTCATAGTTAATTCCACTTTCATTAAACGGGGTGGCAATAGCTGTACCACATCCTTTAAAAATAACCTTTTTCATAATAAAAATCCTTTCTATTACTCTTTATTCTCACTAATTAGCTTTTCTAATATTTGCACAGCATTACTAGCTGCTCCTTTTCGTGTATTATCAGCTACTACCCATAAATTAATACCATACTTAACACTATAATCTCTTCTAATACGACCAACATAAACCTCATCATGATCATTAGAATTAATTGTCATAGGATATATGTTATTTTGTATATCATCCAATACAATTATACCGGGAGAATTCTTTAGTACGTTTACTAATTCATCTAAATCAAAATCATTTTCAAATTCAATATTAATAGATTCACTATGTGAATTAAAAACAGGTACTCTTACTGTTGTTGCTGTTATAGGTAAATTAGGTTTATTTAATATTTTACGAGTTTCATTAATCATTTTATGCTCTTCTTTTGTATATCTATCATCTGTAAAATCATCTATTTGAGGTATACAATTATTAAATATCTCATACGGGAATTTTTGCAAAGTATACTTAGAATTACATACATAATGCTCTATACCTGATTCTAAGTCCTGTATTCCTCCAAGACCTGCTCCTGATACTGCTTGATATGTAGAATATACTATACGCTTTATATTATATTTTTTATCTAAAGGACTTAATGCTACGACAGCTTGAATAGTAGAGCAATTTGGATTAGCTATTATTCCTTTATTTGTTTTTGCACATTCAAAATTAACCTCAGGAACTATTAAAGGGACATCATTATTCATTCTATAAAAACTACTATTATCTATTACCGTACATTTGTTTTGTACTGCTAAAGGTGCATATTTTTCGGATACTTTGCCTCCTGCTGTAAAAATAGCATAATCAAATTTATTATTATCGAAAGAATGTTCGTTTAATTCTTTTACCGTATATTCTCTTCCATCAAAAGCTATTTTTGAGCCAGCAGATTTACTAGAAGAAAACAACTCATACTCAGCTATGGGTAGATTTTTTTCTTCCAAAACCTTTCTTGTAATTCTACCAACTACACCTGTAGTTCCAACTAAAGCTACTCTATATTTATTCATTATAAACACAATCACCCAACCTTTCTATATTTAATTCTATATAGCAAAGGTTGTACATATTCTACTTAATTTTTGGGGACAAGTTGTCAATGGGGACGGTTCTTTTTGACAACCTTAATAAATATGTCATTTTTTATTAAAACCAAAAAGGAAGCATTTAATTTTTTTTCAAATGCTTCCTTTTTATTTAATTACTATAATTGACAAAATGTCAAAAAGAACCGTCCCCATTGACACCCATTGACAACTTAAAAACTTACTATCTCGTTGTACATGTCTATTGCATAGTTATCTGTCATTCCTGCTATGAAGTCTATTATTGCTTTATAGTAGTCTTGTGGATTTGTATAGTCATATATTATTTTGTTTTTTAGGTTTGTGTTTGTTCTATCTGTTAAATTCCAGTATTTGTGTAACCAATCTTTAAAACGAATAATTGTTTGTGGATAGAATTTTTTTAGCTCTTCTAGGTTACTTAGTGTATTTTCTTTGTCATAGGCATTTTTTAAAATGTTGTATATTCTATTTATTATTATTTTGAAATATTCATTTGATGCATCAAGTCTTGGATGTGAATATATATTGTTGTAGTTAAATTCTTTTATTTTATTTATTAAGTTTAGCTTTTCTGTTGAAAAACATATTCCTTTTTCTATAGTACTATTATTACATATATCTATTATAAGCTCATTTATTATGTTTGGATTATTTAGTGCTTCTTTGTTTTGTATTCCTAATATATTTTTTAGCTCTTCTAATTTTTCATTATTTAATAAATTTAAATGAAATGCATCTTCTATATCTCTGCCTATATATGATATTTTATCTGATATTTTTACAACACAAGCTTCCCAAGTATATGGACTATATTCATTTGGTTTTGTGTAATCTTTTAAGTCTATTGCCTGTGAGCGTGGTTTTAGTGAATTTTCATCTATTTCGCCACAATGTGATATTATTCCATCTCTTACTGCATATGTTAAATCTAAATTTTTTAAATCTCCATTTGCATCTTCTAAAAGCTCTATATCATCTACAAAATGAACACCATTTTTTTCATGCCAAAAACTTTGACCTATGTCTCTTAATGATATTTCATTTAATACCTTTTCTCCTTTGTGACCAAATGGACTATGTCCTATGTCATGAGAAATTGCTATTGCTTTTGTTAGCTCTGTGTTTAGGCCTAAATAATTAGCTATTGTATTACTTATAGAATCTACGTAGCTTACATGTTCACTTCTTGTACATACATGGTCACTACTAGGAGAGAAGAATACTTGTGTTTTGTGTTTTAATCTTCTATAGGCATTACAGTGTAAGATTCTTGTATAATCTCGTGCAAATTCACTTCTTAAGTCATTATTTCTTAAATATAATGGATTAGCTCTTTTTATAAGCTCTTCCCACTTCGGATTATCTTGTGTTGCTGAAACAGATTTAAAACTATTTTTCATAAATTTTCATTCCCTTCTTTTATTCTTATTAATTAATTTTCCTTATTATATTTGTTATATTATAATATATTATTTTATATAATTATACAATATACTTATAGATTTTTTGTTAACTTGATTTTTTTCTGTCGTCATTATAAAAAGTGATTACAAACAAATATCTGTAATCACTTTTTATTTTTTCACTTTAATATTTTAGATGCATATACCATCTCTGAAATTAATAATAGCAGTAAATCTAAATATAAAATTAGTTCCAATTGATGCAACTTTTTTTCATACTTTTCTGTAACTTCCCGGTCTTCTGCATTGTTATACTTATGCCAACAATACCATGCTGTTATTCCTAGTATAATAAGAATTGCAAAAGAAATGGCTGTAATAATTTCGAATACTGCTTGCATTTAATCCCTCCTCAGCTTAATATCTAAGTAGTTCGGTTATTCTATTCTGTCACTTTCGAGACATCGGATTTATATTACTCTTAATTTTATAAATTGTCAATTCATTTATAATATTATAAGCCATTTTATAATTTTTTCTTTTGGTGTAAATACCATATATTTTATACAATGTCTTTGTAATGGATTAAAAAAAGTATCTAAAAACCACCCTTATTATTTTCTAATACGGATGGTTTATTTTATTGTACTATATATAGTATACTATTTTCCACGCTCTTCTTTTACTGCTGCTTGTGCTGCTGCTAAACGTGCTATTGGTACACGGAATGGTGAGCATGATACATATGTTAATCCTATATTATGGCAGAATTCTATTGTTGGTGGATTTCCTCCGTGCTCTCCGCATATTCCAAGCTCTATGCTTGGTCTTGTTCTTTTTGCATCTTGTATTGCCATTTTCATTAATTTTCCTACACCTATTTGATCAACTTTTTGGAATGGGTCAAATTCAAATATTTTTTTATCATAATAGAATTTTAAGAATTTTCCTGCATCATCACGGCTAAATCCATAAGTTAATTGTGTTAGGTCATTTGTTCCAAATGAGAAAAATTCCGCTTCTTTTGCAATTTCGTCTGCTACTAAACAAGCTCTTGGAATTTCAATCATTGTTCCAATATAATATTTAATATCTAATCCTGATTCTTTTATTAACTTATCTGCAGTTTCAGTTATAATATTTTTTACATATTTAAGCTCTTTAACTTCTCCAACTAAAGGAACCATTATTTCTGGTTTAACTTTGTATCCCTCTTTTTTTACATTTATAGCAGCTTGTATTATAGCTTTAGTTTGCATTACTGCTATTTCTGGATATGTTATAGAAAGTCTACAACCTCTATGTCCCATCATTGGGTTAAATTCATGTAGATTTACTACTATAGATTTTAATTCATCAAAACTCATATTCATATCTTTAGCAAGAGCTGATATTTCTTCATCATCATGTGGTAAGAATTCATGAAGTGGTGGATCTAATAATCTTATTACAACAGGATAACCACTCATTACTTTGTATAAACCTTCAAAATCTGATCTTTGCATAGGTAATATTTTATTTAAAGCTATTTCTCTTTGTTCTGATGTTTTTGAAACTATCATTTCTCTTATAGCAGCAATTCTGTCTGCTTCAAAGAACATATGCTCTGTTCTACATAAACCTATACCTTGAGCACCAAATTCACGAGCTTTTTTTGCATCTCTTGGATTATCAGCATTTGTTCTTACATCAAGTCTTCTTATACTATCTGCCCAACTCATCAATTTAGCAAAATCACCAGACACAGATGCTTCTACAGTATCAATTTTTTCACCATATACATTACCTGTTGAACCATCTAAAGATATATAATCACCTTCATGATAGCTAGTACCATCTTTAGTATAAAATACCTTTTCTTCTTCATTTACAGAAAGCTCTCCACAACCAGCAACACAACAAGTACCCATACCACGAGCAACAACCGCTGCATGTGATGTCATTCCACCTCTTACTGTTAAAATACCTTTACAAACAACCATACCTTCGATATCTTCAGGAGATGTTTCAAGTCGTACAAGTACAAGCTCTTTTTCTCCATCATTTGCAAGCTCTTGTGCCTTTTGAGCAGTAAACACAACTTTACCAGTTGCAGCTCCTGGTGATGCAGGAAGACCTTTTGCAATAGTTTTTGCTGATTTTAGTTTTTTCTGGTCAAAGTTTGGATGTAATAATTGATTTAATTGATCTGGCTCTACTCTTAAAACCGCTTCTTTTTCATCAATCATACCTTCTGCAACTAAATCAACAGCAATTTTTAATGCTGCTTGAGCTGTACGTTTTCCGTTTCTTGTTTGAAGCATGTATAACTTACCATGCTCTATAGTAAATTCCATATCTTGCATATCTTTATAGTGTTTTTCTAGTCTATCAGCAAATTTTAGAAAATCATTATATGCCTCAGGATTGATATATTTTAATGTATCAATAGATTGGGGTGTACGAATACCAGCAACAACATCTTCACCCTGCGCATTCATTAAAAATTCTCCCCAAACACCTTTTTCACCTGTTACAGGATTTCTTGAGAAAGCAACACCTGTACCGCAATCTTCACCCATATTACCAAATACCATTGCTTGTACATTTACAGCTGTTCCCCAGCTTGAAGGTATATCATTTAGTTTTCTATATGTTATTGCACGAGGATTATTCCAAGATCTAAATACAGCTTTTATAGCTTCTATTAATTGTAATTTTGTATCTTGTGGGAATTCTTCATGTAGATAATTACTATAAATTCCTTTGAAGACTTTTACTAGGTCTTCTAAATCATTTGCATCCATATCTGTATCTAGTTTCAAATTTCTTTGATATTTTTTTGTATCGATTGCATCTTCAAATAATTTTTTAGGAACCTCTTTTACTACATCACTATACATTTGAATAAATCTTCTGTAACTATCATATGCAAATCTTCTATTTTTTTCAGCAAATGTTTTTACTGTTTCATCATTCATACCTAAATTTAATACAGTATCCATCATTCCTGGCATAGAAGCTCTTGCTCCAGATCTTACAGAAACCAATAATGGTTTTTCTTTACTTCCTAATTTTTTTCCAGTTTGCTCTTCTAGATATAAAAGAGCAGAATCAATTTGTTGTAATATTTCTTTTGATATTTGTTCATCATCATCATAATATTTGTTACAACTTTCTGTTGTTATTGTAAAACCTTGTGGTATTGGCATTCCTAAAGATGTCATTTCTGCTAAATTTGCGCCTTTTCCACCAAGTAGCTCTTTCATGTTTGCATTTCCTTCTTTAAAAAGGTAAACATATCTTTTTTCCATTGTTTATTTCCTCCTTGTTATATTCTTTTGTAAATTCGTAATTATTATAACATAAATTTATAAAAAACAATTATTTTTTTAATCTTTTTTTGTTTTTTTAAATGTCAATGGGGACGGTTCTTTTTGACAACTTTGTCTATTAAAAAAAAATCATGTAGTAAAGCAGATTTCGACATTTTTTTTATTATTCTTATGATATTATATATATAATTTTATTTTCACAATATTAAGGAGAATTTATGTCAAGACAACCAAGAAATTTTATTCAAACATCTTTTTTTCATATTATTACTCAAGGAATTAATAAAAGCTATATTTTCGATGAAGCACAAGATATTAAATATTATATAAAAATAATGTATGATTTACTTACTGAACATAAAATTAATATAATTGCTTATTGTATTATGAATAATCATACACATATTTTAATTGAATCTAATAGTTTAAAAGATCTTAGCAAATACATGCAGCGTCTTAACATACGATATAGTATGTACTATAATAAAAAATACAATAGAGTAGGCTATGTTTTTCGAGATAGATATAAGTCTGAGGGAATCTACAATAAGAAACATTTATATAATTGCATAAATTATATATATAATAATCCTGTAAAAGCTAGTATTTGCAAAAGAGCCGAAGATTATCCTTATTCAAATTATAAAAAAATCAATGAGGATTTAGATAATGAAGATTTGGATGATGAATATATCTTTATCGACGTGGATGATGATAAAAATAATGATACTGAGTGCAAAGATTTTATCAGAAAATTTTTAGTGGATTATCATATAGATACTTCTGAATTAAAAAATAATAAAATTATTTTATCAGATCTTATAAGATTATTGAAAGATAAAAAACATATTTCTTTACGAAATATTTCAAAAGAATTAAATATTGGAAGAGAAACGATTAGAAGGTTATACAATAGCTCTTAGGTTAATATTTATAATTGAATAATTTCGTATGTATCTAGATTTTTCTTTATTTTTGATGTAAAAAGTATCTGTTAAGCAATAGGTGGCAAATTTTTCTCTCATAAATTTCCACTATATTTTGCAATGAAAAACTACAGAATTTTTCTGTAGTTTTTGTGGTTGTCAAAAAGAACCGTCCCTATTGACACATATTGACATATTATCTTATAATGTCTTGTTCTTCTATTTCACTACTATCCGCCCTTTCAATGTTCAATTTTTTTGTCCTATCTTCATACTTAATTATATCCATCTTTTTCACTACATCATTGTAAGTAATACTATGATGACTCATCAAACATTGAGAAAAGGCTTTTTTTATTAAATCGGGATTTTCAATATATGCTTGTTTTAATCTATCACATTCTGCTGCAGAATTAACAAATCTTAAGTAATTTTGAAAACCGTCTACTTTGCCGGTTCTTTCTAATCTATATGCGATGTTTGATAATATTTGGTAATACCAGTTTTTATTTCCTTTGCAATATTTAGAAATGCATGTTCTTTCTAATTTCTTATCAAATTTATTTCCATTGTTTTTAATTAGATTCCTTAAAATCCTATATTCATTGAGCTGATATGCTTTATCTATTTCGCCTGATATACTTATGTTGTGATTTTCTTTGTCTTCTGTTGTGATAATTTTTCTTTTTTCCATATATTCGCCTAACAAGATTTCTGTAAATCTAGTTGCAATTTCTTGATTTTCAGCACTAATGTTTTTTCCTTTAGTATTTTCGTTTAGCAATATATGTGTGAATTCATGAGCTATATTGTATATATCTAATGCATTATTTTTATTGGTACAAATTCTTGCTATAAGATTTGGTCTTTCAATACCATCGCCACACATAATGGATGTACTTCTATTATGTCCGCTAGTGAAACCATCACCAATTTCTCTATTTTTATCACTGCACTCATCAAAATAAATTTGCGTTTTATATTTTAAATATGTATCTTCAACTTTTTTCCCTAAACTAGAATTTAAATCATTGAAAAAGTCCATTACTATTCCAAGCTTATCATCAATAGTCATAATTTCCTTTTGTGGCTCTGGCATACCGCTTGCAGCTTTAAATTTTTCTTTATTTTGTATTATATAATCAATATTATTGGAAGAAAATAAACTAATATCTAATTTATCTAAATTTTTTTCAATTGTTTTTCTTTGCTCAATTCTGCTTAGAAATAATTTTAGTTTATTAATTATACTAGGTCTATATTCCTTTAAACTTTCCATGATTTATATTCTCCTTATAAAATTTTATTGTAACATTTCAGTTTGATATATCATAATTCTATCACAATTTACTGTGTATATGTCAAGTAATTTTATGCACTTTCCTTTTAATCGCTCAAAATCAATTGCTTCAACTCTTTTTTTATTTAGTGATTTAAGGTTCCTTGCAAACACTTGCAAGAACCGTATCTATTTCTTCCTTCATCTTTTCTTTTTATTTACTTTCCATAATAAGAAAATAATTTTCAGTGTGTCAACTGTTTATGTTTTGTTTTTGTGGTTGTCAAAAAGAACCGTCCCCATTGACACCTATTGACAACCATTGACATATTTTTGGATTTTATTTAAAATTCTATTTTATTTTTTACCCAATTGTTTAGTTCATCTATTGAAACTCTAACTTGTTCCATTGTATCTCTGTCTCTTATAGTAACTTGGTTATCTTCTAATGTATCAAAGTCTATTGTTACACAATATGGTGTTCCTATTTCGTCTTCTCTTCTGTATCTTTTTCCGATACTTCCCGCTTCGTCGTAGTCACACATGAAGTCTTTTGCTAATTTTTCATATACTTCTGTAGCTTTTTCACTTAATTTTTTAGATAGTGGAAGTACAGCAACTTTGTATGGTGCTAATGCTGGATGTAAATGTAATACTGTTCTTGTGTCACCTTCTGCAATTTCTTCTTCTTCATAGCTGTTACATAAAAATGCAAGTGTAGCTCTATCGCATCCTAGTGATGGCTCTATTACATATGGTATATATTTTTCATTTGTTTCTGGATCTAAGTATGATAAATCTTGTTTTGAATGTTCCATATGTTTTGATAAATCGTAGTTTGTTCTATCAGATATTCCCCATAGCTCTCCCCAACCAAATGGGAATTTGAATTCTATATCTGTTGTTCCTTCACTATAGAAAACAAGCTCTTCTTTACTATGTTGTCTTAGACGAATGTTGTTCTCATCCATTCCAAGTGATAATAACCAATTTTTGCAGAATTCTTCCCAATATTTGAACCATTCTTTATTTGAACCTGGTTTACAGAAAAATTCTAATTCCATTTGCTCAAACTCACGAGTTCTAAATGTAAAGTTACCTGGTGTTATTTCATTTCTGAAGGCTTTACCAATTTGAGCTATACCTGTTGGTAGTTTTCTTCTTGTAGTTCTCATTACATTTTTGAAATTTACAAATATACCTTGTGCTGTTTCTGGTCTTAAATATATTTGTGATGTTGAATCTTCTGTTACACCTTGGAATGTTTTGAACATTAGATTGAATTTACGAATTCCTGTAAAATTGTGCTTTCCACAGTTTGGACAATTTATATTGTGATCATCCATAAATTTAATCATTTCCTCATCAGACCAACCATCTGCAACTAAGTCTTGACCATTTTGAGTTGCCCATTCTTCTATTAATTTATCTGCTCTATGTCTTGTTTTACATTCTTTACAATCTATTAATGGATCACTAAAACCTCCAACATGTCCTGTTGCAACCCAAGTTTCAGGATTCATAAATATTGCAGCATCTAGTCCTACATTGTATTTACATTCTTGTATGAATTTCTTTTGCCATGCTTTTTTTACGTTGTTTTTTAGCTCTGAACCTAAAGGACCGTAATCCCAAGTATTAGCTAAACCTCCATAAATTTCTGAACCAGGATATATAAATCCTCTGTTTTTGCATAAACTTACAATTTTTTCCATTGAATCTACCATATAAAAAACCTCCTTTATTTTTTCGGCTGTGGTTATTGTTGTATTTTAGTAGATTTTATTTTAAATACAAAAAACGCCCACTAGCCTATAAAGCTAGGGACGAAATATTTTTTTCCGCGGTTCCACCCTAATTGATATTGATTTCAAATACATTAAAGAAACATATTGTATTGAAATTTCTATCCTCTCTTTTTTTTTATGCTCCAAAGCTCCACATATAATTCATATTACTAATTTCCACCAACCATTAGCTCTCTTTTAATTGAAGTTATATTCATTCTTTTTCATCGCATTTTATGGTAATATTTTATCATGTTTTGAAAATATGTCAATACTTATATTTTAAACTTCTTTACAAAAAAAAATAAAAACGCTGAAAGCTTTGCGAACACTTGGTTTGACTGATTTCAGTTTTAGTGTTACTTTATGTTATCCTCAATGTTATCCACAGGGTTGTGGATAATGTGGATAACTCTGTGAATAACTGTTTTTACTGATGTGTTTGTACAAAGTTATTCACATTGTTTTCCACATGTCGAAATAAGTCGATTTAACAATTCATTATGTATATTTCTTTTTTCTAAAATATTATTCATCTATCATTTTACATAATTTTACATTCTACTATTTACGACAAAACCATAAATAATAAATGCCGCTTCGGTTAATAATATTGCTGGAAAGCCTATTTGAAATTTTGCTTTTTTTGTTTTGTGATGAAATACTATCATACCTAATATTCCACCAATTCCTCCTCCAAATAATACTAGAGTAAATAATGTTGCTTCTTGAATTCTCCAAGAGCCATGTTTAGCCTTCCATTTATCTAATCCCATTACTAAAAAAGTTATTATATTTATTGCAATCAAATATATTATAAAAGATTTTACTGAAAAAATTGCATCTGCATCTATATTTATCATACTTCCTCCTTTCCTATTGAAAAAAATTCTCTTCTTAATTAATATCTTAGGATGTGTCAAGAGCCCCCATTGACATCTCAGGATGTGTCAAGAAGAACCGTCCCCATTGACAACAATCTCAAGATGTGTCAAACAAGACCGTCCCTATTTTTCAGGACCGTCCCTATTTTTCACTATTTTTCAAAAAATTAAGACAGAGATTCAATATTGGTATTTTTGTCTCTGTCTTTTATGTTAACTCTTTATATTTTACCTCATTTGGTTTTAAAAGTCAAATAGGCTTAATTGGTTACTTTGACTCATACCTTGTAGACAGCCTGTTGTTTTTAGTACTTCTATTGCTTTGTCTCCTATTTTTGCTCTTATTTTTAGGTCGTTTATTGACATGAATTTTCCGTCTTTTCGTGCTTCTACTAAACTTTCGGCTGCTACTGTTCCAAATCCTGGTATTTTGTTGAATGGTGGTCTTACTCCATCATTTTCTACTATGAATTTTTTTGAGTCTGATTTGTATAAATCTACTGGTAAGAAGTTTAATCCTCTTTCATAGAATTCTAATATTAGCTCTAGTACTTGGTATGTATCTTGGTCTGTTTTTGATGCTCCATTTCCTTTTAGCTCTATTTCTTTCATTTTATTTTTAGCTCTTTCTTTTCCATTACACATTATATCTGCATCAAATGCATCTGCTCTTATTGTAAAATATGCTGCGTAATATGCTTTTGGAATATGAACTTTATACCATGCTATTCTAAATGCATTTGTTACATATGCTGCTGCATGGGCTTTGGGGAACATGTATTTTATTTTTTCACATGATTTTATATACCAATCTGGTACATCATGCTCTTTCATTAATGCTTTATATTCTTCCCATTTCGCTGGGTCTTTTAATGCTTTACCTTTACGTACTGTTTCCATTATTTTAAATGATGGGTTTGGTGGAACTCCTTTTTTAATCAAATAAATCATAATATCATCACGACAACATATAGATTCTTGAAGTGTTACTGTTCCTTCTTCTATTAATGTTTGTGCATTTCCAAGCCACACATCTGTACCGTGAGATAGACCTGATATACGAATTAATTCATCAAAAGTTGAAGGTTTTGTATCTACAAGCATACCTCTAACAAATTTTGTACCAAATTCTGGAACTCCAAAACTTCCTACTTTACTATGTATTTGCTCTGGAGTTACTCCTAATGCTTCTGTAGAGCAAAATATAGACATTGTATCTTTATCATCTAAAGGAACTTTTGTTGGATCCATACCTGTTATATCATATAGCATTCTTATCATTGTTGGATCATCGTGTCCAAGTATATCTAGCTTTAACAAGTTTTGATCTATTGAGTGATAATCAAAGTGTGTTGTTATGATATCTGAATTTGGATCATCTGCCGGGTGTTGTACTGGTGTAAATTCGAAGATTTCTCTGCCTTTGGGAACAACTATAATACCACCTGGATGCTGTCCTGTTGTTCTTTTAATTCCTGTACAACCTTGAGCAATTCTTACAACTTCTGGTGTATTTATTGGAATTCCTTTATCCTCATAATATTTTTTTACATACCCAAATGCTGTTTTATCAGCTACTGTACCAACTGTTCCAGCTTTAAAAGTTGTTCCCTTACCAAATATTACTTCTGTATATTTATGAGCTTTTGCTTGATATTCACCAGAGAAGTTTAAATCGATATCTGGCTCTTTATCTCCATTAAATCCTAAGAATGTTTCAAATGGAATATCCATACCATCTTTATCTAACCTATGACCACATTTAGGACACATTTTATCTGGAAGATCAAATCCATTTCCATATCCATAGTCTGTAAAATCTGAATATTTGCATTTTGGACATCTATAATGTGGTGGAAGAGAATTAACCTCTGTAATACCTGTCATATTGGCAACAAATGATGAACCAACAGAACCTCTGGAACCAACTATATATCCATCTGCATTTGATTTCCAAACCAATTTTTGTGCAATAATATACATAACGGAGAAACCATTTTTTATAATAGAATTTAGCTCTTTTTCCAATCTATCTTCAACTATTGGAGGTAATTCATCTCCATATAATTTATGTGCTTTATCATATGCAATTGTTTTAATTGTTTGTTCACAATTATTGATATATGGTGGACATTTTTCTGGTGAAATTGGACTTATTTTTTCACACATATCAGAAACTTTATTTGTATTTGTAACAACAACTTCATATGCTTTTTCTTCACCTAAATATTGAAACTCTTCAAGCATTTCTTCTGTTGTTCTTAAATATAATGGAGCTTGCTCATCAGCATCATCAAATCCTTGTCCTGCCATTAATATACGTCTATATATTTCGTCTTGTGGATCCATAAAGTGAACATCACATGTTGCAACAACTAATTTATCTAATTTTTCACCTAAATTAACAATCTTTCTATTTATATCCTCAAGAGCCTTTGTATCTGGAACTGTTCCATTTCTAACCATAAACATATTATTTCCAATTGGTTGAATTTCTAAATAATCATAATCTTTTGCAATTTCCTCAATTTCTTCATCAGATTTTTCGGCAACAATTGCTCTATATAATTCTCCTGCTTCACAGGCACTTCCTAATATTAATCCTTCAGAATATTTTCTGTATAAAGATTTTAAAATACGAGGTTTTTTATAAAAATAATTTAAATGAGAATATGATATTAATTTATATAAATTTCTAAGTCCTATATAATTTTTAGCAAGAATTATAGCGTGATATGTAGGTAATTTTTTGTACTCATCTTTTTTTCTTAACTTATCAACACAAACAGTGTCAAAATCTTCAATTTTTTTAGCACCTTTTTCCTTTAACATATCAATCATTACATTAAATACTTTAACTGTTGTATCAACATCATCTAATGCTCTATGTGCAACTTCTACTTTTATTCCTAAATTTTCAGCTATGATACCTAATTTATATTTTTTGTAATCTGGAAATAAATCTTTTGCTAATCTTAGTGTATCAACATATGTATTTTCTAATTTTAGTCCTAATTGGAAACAATTATGTTTTAAAAATCCAACATCGAAATCAGCATTGTGTGCAACTATTACAGAATCACCAATAAATTCTAATGCCTTTGGTAGAATTTTGTCGATTGTTGGCGCATCTTTAACCATATCATCTGTAATATGGGTTACATCTATAACTTTTTGTGGAATTGGTTTTTCTGGATTAACAAATGTCGAAAATTCATCTATAACCTCTCCGTTTTTTACTTTCATAATTCCTATTTCAGTTATTTTTTCCGTTCTAAATGAAATACCTGTTGTTTCTAGGTCTAATACACAATATGTTGTATCAATATCCTGTCCCTTTGGATTTGATACATTTGATGGTTTATCTGGTACTAAATATGCCTCAACACCATAAATTATTTTCATATCTGGATTATCATATCCTAGTAATTTGTGTGCCTCTGGGAAAGCTTGAACAACACCATGATCTGTTATTGCAATAGATTTCATTCCCCATTTCATTGCTCTTTTAATTAAATCTTTTGCATTTGTCATACCATCCATTTGACTCATTTTTGTATGCATATGAAGCTCTACTCTTTTTACTTTGCTATTATCCATTCTTATTTCTTTTTTCACACCTGCAGTTTCCACAATTGTATTTGCAATTACTCCAAGTTCTTTAGAAAATGGATCAAATTGTGCAGTTCCTCCAATTCTTACACCTTTTGCTTCTTTCATTCTTGATTTAAACTTTTTCAATTTTTCTTCTTCAACAAAAGCTTTACATGTTATTGTACTTGAACCATCATATAAATCAAATGCATATAATGTTTTTCCACTTTTTAATAATCGCTCTTCTGAATTTAATATTTCACCTTCTAAGCATATTTTTCCACTATCAACAGAAATATCAATAACTTTTGTAAATGGATCTTTAATATTAGGATTTCTACCATATATTAGTGGTGTTATCTCTTCTGGCTCTTCTTCAGGTATTGGTGGAGCATCTTTATCATCTGGCAAAGGAGGAAGTGAATCTGATGTTGGAGCATTTACATTTTTTATTTCGAAGTCATCTTCATTATTATTGCTTTTTTCTTCTTTTTTCTTTTCTTTTTCAAGTTTATGCTCTTCCATTTTTTTGGCAAACTCAGTTAATGCTGTGTCTTCCAAGCTTTTTGTAAATTCTTTATATTTTTGCTCTTCTTCTGCAGAAATTGACTCGGCAAAGTTAATTTTATATTTTTGGCCATATATATTTTCCAAAGTATTTTCAAATACTTTATTCATACCTCTTGCAGTTAAAAAATCTTTACCTGTCATATGTAAATTAACATTTATAACACTTGAATCTATTTGAACTTCGCTATTTCTAAGAATTGCCTTTGTCATTGGATACCTGTATGATAAATAATCAACTATATTATCCCATTCATTTTGTACATCTATTTCTGGCTCAAATTCATATCTTATTTTTATTGTTGCACCACTTAAATTAAATCTTTTTACTAAAAATTTTTCGAATGCATGTACTTCTTTAATATTTATAATTTTTTCTGAGATCAAATACACTTCAAAACAATTTGTTTTTTTATATAAATTAACTTTTTCAATTTTAGCACTCAATATATTTGTATTGCACTTAAAATCGTCAAAAATCGTACCTATCTTTCTTAAAGCCTTTTCTTCTGACAAGATTTTTCAACTCCTTTTTGATTTTTCTTGGTATATTTTATATCATTTTTGAAAATAAATCTATAATTTTCTTAAGTTTTATAAAATTATAAAAAGCAGTTTCTTTTTGCATTGAAACTGCTTTTTGATTTTTTAAATTATCCTATGAATATCATTAAAAGTAACATATACTGATAATAATATCATTAGTCCAAATCCTAACATTTGAATTCCCATTTCGTATTTTTCATCTAATGGCTTTCTACGTATTGCTTCTATTATTAAAAGTACAATTTTTCCTCCATCTAATGGTGGAAATGGTAATAGATTTGTTACACCTAGTGATAGTGAAATTAGTGCTAGTATGTAGATAAATTCTTGTAATCCATTTGTCTTAGCAACTACACTAGATATACCTACAGGTCCCATTAAATCATTTGTACTAACTCTTCCTGTAAACAACATTTTTATATTATCTACTATTGAAAATGCGAAATCACCGGTATTAAGAACTGCGTAATATATATTATTTGCAAAATTTTTATCTGCTGGTTTTAATTTTACTCCTAATAAATATTTCTTTTGTTTTATTGGGGTAATATCTATTGATAACTCTTCGTTGTTTCTTTTAACTGTAAAATTTAATTTTTCATCATTTGAGCTGTTTTGCAAAATATTTGATAATTCTGTAGGATTATTTTCTATATTTACTCCATTTACAGAAATTATCTCATCTCCTATTTCAAGCCCTTGATTTTGCACATTTCCATTTGAATCAAAACCTTGAATTTTAGTACTATTTTCTGATTCTAAATATATTCCAGTAGAATTATATTCTAGCATCGTTGGAGCTGTTTTATATTCTAGTTGCTCCCCATTTCTTTCTATTTGTATTGTTACAACTTCACCATTTGATGAATTTATAATTTTGTTTATATCAGATTGTTTTTTTACACTTTTTCCATTTATCTTTTTTATTGTATCTCCTGGCATAATTCCAACTGATTCTGCTGAATATCCAGATGTGCATGAATCAACTGTAGTTGTTACATTATTTGGTGTAGCTGTTTGAAGTCCCATATATACAATTAATGCAAATATAATATTTACAAGTCCTCCTGCAGACACTATTGCTATTCTTTTTGGAATTGAAACTTTATTAAAAGCGCCCTCTTCTTCGGAGCGCTCTTCTTCACCTTCCATACTAACAAATCCACCTAATGGAATTGCTCTTATTTGATATTTTGTTTCTTTCCCTTGTTTACTAAAAAGCGCTGGACCAAATCCTATTGCAAATTCTTTTACTTTAACCTTACACCATTTTGCAACTAAAAAATGTCCTAGTTCATGTATAAATACTAAAAATCCTAAAAGAATTACTATTTTTAATACACTTATTAAAAAACCAATCAAATTTTTAATCCTCCTATGTTAAATTAACATTAGTAAAAAATATGCAAATGGAGCAATAAATAATAAACTATCAAATCTATCTAAAATTCCTCCATGCCCTGGTATTAAATTACTATAGTCTTTTACTCCTGTAAAACGTTTTATACTTGATGCTGCAAAATCTCCAACTTGACCAACAAGGCTTAATACTAATGCAATTACTGAAATTATAATGTAATTAATATTGTAATTAAAACATTTATTTAAAATTACTGTATATATTAGAGTTAAAATAATTGCACCAACTGTTCCAGCCACACATCCTTCTATTGATTTATTGGGGCTTATTTGACTAAATTTGTGTTTACCAATTCTTCTTCCAACTGCATAAGCAAATATATCAGTTCCCCATGCAGAAAGAATTGTATACCATACGAAAAATTTTCCATTTTCCATTCCATACACCATTGGTATAAATGAATAAAATAACACCAAATATATAATTCCAAAACAAGTTACAGCAACATCAAGTACTGTGGTTTTTAAGTCTGTTATTATTATATGTAAAAATAATGCTAAAATTACAAACGGTATATATACTCCCACTATAGGTAATATGTATTCATTTGGAACAATATTTATCGCGAGTATTAAGGCACACGACAGATACGATATCCATGATATTGGATTTGCTTTATTACTAGTCTTAAAGCAATGTGTATATTCATGTACACTTATTACAGCAAGAATAGTAACAGCTATATCTATTACATATTTATTTCCTAACAAGAAAATTAAAACAACTATTGGAAATCCAATTAATCCAGAAATAATACGTTTTAAATTCATTATTTATTTTCCTCCAAATTTTCTATTTCTCTTTTGATATATTTGTATAGCTTCATCTATGTCAGATTTATTAAAATCTGGCCAGAATTTTTCTTTAAAGCAAAATTCAGAATATACAATTTGCCAAGGTAAAAAATTACTTGTACGAAGCTCTCCACTTGTTCTTATTAATAAATCTGGATCAGGCTGACCAGCTGTATACAAATTGCCAGATATTGTTTGATCAGATATATCATCTATGCTTAAAGTCCCATTTTTTACTTGTTCAGCAATTTTTTTAACAGCCATTGTTAACTCAGCTCTTCCTCCATAATTAAGTGCAATATTTAAAGTTAATCCTGTGTTTGTTTTAGTTCTATCTATTGCTTTTAATATTGATTCTTTTAAACCTTTATCTAAAACCTCAATGTCACCTAATACTTTTATTCTTATATTTTCTGTATCTGCTCTTTTAGCAAATTTATCAAGATAAAATCTTAATAAACTCATTAAAGCTCCAACTTCTTCTTTGCTTCTTTTCCAGTTTTCTGTAGAAAAAGCATATACAGTTAAATATTTTATTCCTATTTTATTACAATATTTTGCAATATTTTCTAATGTTTCGGCACCTTTTTTATGACCATCTGATACATTTAAATTTCGTGCTCTTGCCCATCTTCTATTTCCATCCATTATTATCGCAATATGAGTAGGTATATTGTTAATGTCTGATTCCATAATTATGACTCCTTTATTTATTTCTATTTTTTATATATAATGCTAGCTCTATTAAAAATTCACCTTTTTCATTGTAATTTTTTATAATCTCAATTGCTTCATTTATTATATCATCTAACATTTTTTGAGCTTTTTCTAGTCCATATTTTGTTACATATGTACATTTTCCTCTTGCTTTATCATTTCCAACTGGTTTTCCAAGCTCTTTTTCATTTCCTATTTCTGATAATATGTCATCTTTAATTTGAAATGCTAATCCTATTTTTTCGGCATAATCAGTAAGCTTATTTAAGTCTTTTTCATCAGCATTTGCAAGTATTGCACCAATTCGTACAGAAGCTTTGATTAATGCACCAGTTTTATTTTCATGCATATATTCTAAATAGTCACTAGAAATTTGTTTTCCTTCATATTCTGTATCAACATACTCACCAGCAATCATTCTATCTATACCATAAGATAATTCATATAGCGCATTTAATTTACTTTGTTTTTCATTATCATCACTTTCAGAAATATCATCAATTATTAAATTATATGCATTATTTAATAAACTATCACCAGCTAATATTGCAGTAGCTTCATTATATTTTTTATGATTTGTAAGCTTACCTCTTCTATAATCATCATTATCAATTCCTGGTAAATCATCATGAATTAAAGAAAAAGTATGAACCATTTCCATTGCAACCGCAAATTTGTAGCATTTTTCTATATCATCTTTAAATAAATTATATGATGCAATTATTAAAATAGGTCTTAATCTTTTTCCACCAGCCATTAAGCTATATCCTTTAGATTCATTTAAAATATGCTCTGGACAGTCTTCTTTTTTTAAATATTTAGTTAATTCATTATTGATTATATCAATATATTTTGTTAGCTCTTCTTTAAAATTCATATGATTCCTCCATTAAAGATTTTATACACTCATAACTTCTTTTTCTTTATTATCTAATAAAGTATCAATTTCAGCTATTTTTTTATCTGTTATTTTTTGAATTTCTTCTTCTGCCATTCTTAATTCATCTTCTGTTATTTCAGAATCTTTTTGTTTTTTCTTAAATTCTTCAATTCCATCTCTTCTTATAGATCTTACTGCTATTTTTGATTCTTCAGCCATTTTCTTTATGTTTTTTACTATTTCTTTTCTTCTTTCTTCATTTAATTCTGGGAAAGAAAGTCTTATTACTTTTCCGTCATTATTTGGATTTATTCCTATGTCAGATTTTAATATTTCTTTTTCAATTTCTTTTAATATACCTAAATCCCATGGTTGTATTACTATAAGTCTAGCTTCTGGAACAGAAATTCCAGCTACTTGTGATATTGGAGTTGGTACACCATAATAATCAATTTTAATTTTGTTTAATATTGCAGGATTTGCACGACCTGCTCTAACTTCTGCTAAGTTATTTTCAAATACTCCAACTGTTTTATCCATTTTATTTATAATATCGTCATAATTCATAATTCATAATTCCTTTCATAATAGATTTTATTCTGTAATTAAAATATTACAGAATAAACTGTTTGTTATATAATATTTTACTTTGATTAAAAAGTCAATTATATTTTAATCAGCTTTTACTAAAGTTCCTATTTTTTCACCTTTTACAGCTTTTATCATATTTTCTGGTTCATTCATGGCAAATACTATTAAAGGTATATTATTTTCTCTACATAAAGAAATTGCTGTTGCATCCATAACCTTTAGGTCTTTATTTAAAATGTCCATATATGTAATTTCATCATATTTAACAGCACTTGAATCAACTTTTGGATCAGCTGAATATACACCATCAATTGTTTTAGCAACTAATATTACTTCTGCATTTATTTCTGCAGCTCTTAAAGCTGCTCCTGTATCTGTTGTAAAATATGGGTTTCCAGTTCCACAAGCAAATATTACGACTCTTCCTTTTTCTAGATGTTTTGCTGCTTTTCTTTTTATATATGGCTCTGCAATTTCACGCATTTCAATTGCAGTTTGAACTCTTGAATAAATTCCTTTTGATTCTAATGAATCTTGTAATGCTAAAGCATTTATTGTTGTAGCAAGCATTCCCATATAATCAGATGTTGTTTTCTCCATATTGAATCCATATTTACCTCTCCAGAAGTTTCCTCCACCTACTACTACTGCAACTTGTACTCCAAGCTCTGTCATTTCTTTTATTTGAGATGTTATTTTATCAACAACTTCTGCTGATAGCCCAGTTTTATTTTCACCTGCTAAAGCTTCTCCACTTAATTTTAACAATACTCTTTTATACTTAATATCTGACATAAAAAACACTCCTTCTTTTTTTATCTTTGCCATTTTATCATACATATCATAAAAATTGCACCCTTTTTTGAAAAAAATATATAAAAAAAGAAATAAATTTAAGCAATACGCAAATTTGCTTGAATTTATTTCTTTTTATGTAACCTTATTATTTGATTTTTGATTTATTATATAAAGTTATTGCTGTACCTGCTAATACTGTAATTCCAATAACAAATACAATTTCAGTATTTGATCCTGTTTGTGGAAGTATAGTTGAATTTGAAGTCACATTACTTGTTGAAGTTACATTGCTTGTTGTATTATTTATTGGTGTTGACGTGTTGTTTGCTGGTGTACTTTCTATAGAATTAGATGTAATATCTTTAAAAACATCTGAATTCAAATTAATTGGTGCTGTATCCGCCAAAACAACTCCTGTCCATAAATACATAGAAATAACACCTACTAACAAAATTCCTATAATTTTTCTTATATTATTTTTCATCTCTCTTATCTCCTTTTCTTTTGATTTATAAATATTTTATACATAATATTTTTTTTAGTCAATAGTTTTAAGTTAAAAAGATTATGTATTTTTTACCAGTTCAATTACCTCATTTATACTGCATTGAGGTGTAGATGCACCTGCCATTATTCCTACTATATTTCCTTGTTTTAAATTTTCTTTATTTATTTCATTTGCAGATTCTATACATACAGTATTAATGCAATTTCTTTTAGAAATTTCATATAATTTTTTTGTATTAGAGCTATTTTTTCCCCCTATGATAATCATATAATCAACATTTTTAGACATTTCTTCGGTTTCTTCTTGTCTTATTTTTGTTGCATTACAAATAGTATTTATTATTTCAATATCAACGTGCAAATTTCCCATTTTTTCTTTTATTTTTTCTGTGATTTCAGCAAATTTCTGCAAACTAAATGTTGTTTGAACTACTATAGCCAATTTCTGTCTATTTGATTTTTTAAAATTATCTATTGATATATCAATATCGTAAAAATCTTCTATTATGCTAACATTGTTATTAGCAAAACTTGCTGTTCCTATAATTTCAGGATGTTTTTTAGATCCAATTAAAAATATATAGTATTCATTTTCACTATATTCAGATACAATTTTATGGATTTTTAAAACCTTTGGGCACGTTAAATCCAACAAATTAATGCCGTTTTTATTAGCACTTTCGTAAACATCTTTTGTAATACCATGTGCTCTTATAATTGTTTTTCTTTTATTTATATTTTGATTCAAATTTTCTATAAAAATAATTCCTTTTTTTTCCAAATCTTCTACTACCCTTTTATTATGTACAATTTCTCCTAAGCAGCATATTGGATGCTCTTTTTCAAGAGCTTCCTCAGATTTTTCCACTGCATTTTTTACTCCATAACAAAATCCTGCTGTTTTTCCAACTATATATTCCATACAAATCTCCTTTAACAAAAACATATACTACTTTTAGCATAAACACTTTTTTACAAAAAAAGCAGACTTATTCAAATCTGCATCTTTCTTTTTATACATTTTCAATAATATTATTTGATGAGTTTTCGATATTATCATTTATTTCAGTTGTTGAATTAGAAACGATCTGTTGTTCTACTGTATTTGCTTCATTTACTACAGCTCTTGATGCTCCAAATGTAAATGTTTTTCTTGCACTTTTTGCTTCTTTTTCTTCAAATTTTTTGTAGAATTCCTCTTTTGTTGAATCTAAACATTCTTGCATTGCTGTAAACATTTCTTCTAGATCTTGTTTTGTAAAATCATATGAATTACTTCTTGACATTGGCTCTAATACCTGAATATCGTGTAATATGTTATTTACCCTTTTTCCTGCGTATTCAATAAATTTTTGTCTTTTTTCTTCGTTTATTTCCATATGTTTTCTCTCCTTTTTCTGTATTCCCGCATAAATTTTATGCATACATATAATATCATACTTTAAAAAGAATAAACAAGGTATTTTTCAATTTTTTGTAGAATTTTACGTAACATTTAGCAAATTTTCTCATATTATGTAGTATATAATCAAACAAAGGAGGATTATGTATGAATGATTATAGTAGTAGAAAATG
>ENA-OPCN01000141-OPCN01000141.1-human-gut-metagenome-genome-assembly--contig:-NODE-141-length-69414-cov-4.250551_pt1 | contig 69414 bp, 51 predicted proteins | sample MGYA00241567_ERZ501485 | MGnify/ENA primary metagenome ERZ501485 (study PRJEB25962, sample SAMEA2042579) | human gut metagenome | biome: human gut; feature: human-associated habitat; material: faeces...
GGCTACCTCTACATGATAGCCAAAGACCCCGAGGCAGCCGCGCGTATCCGCCAGATTCTCCAGACCGCTCCCGGACTCCCCGCCAACGGCCGTCTGGTCGAGATGACCCTTTCGAAAAAGGGCCTCAACGTGACGCGTAGCTGACGGATTTAACATTCGCTAACACCCTCTGCAACCCCCATTGTGAGTTTTTAACATTCGGCCCTCAAGTTTAGAGGGCCGGGGGTTGATTGGGGCGGAAATAAGTTGTAATTTTGCAGTTAACATATCAATCAGAATCAACACCACAATTATACAGCAACATGAACGCACCCTCACTCAGTGAACAGGAAATGATCAGGCGACAGAGCCTGGATGAGATGCGACGCATGGGCATCGAGCCCTATCCCGCAGCAGAATACCCCGTCGACGGCTATGCAGCCGAAATCAAGGAGACCTTCTCGGACGACGCCCCCGTGCGCGACGTCTGCGTGGCCGGACGCGTGATGGGACGCCGCATCATGGGCAAAGCATCTTTCATGGAACTTCAGGACTCGACAGGCCGCATACAGGTGTATGTGAACCGCGACGAGATCTGTCCGGGCGAGGACAAGGAGCTTTATAATGTGGTGTTCAAGAAGCTCCTCGACATCGGCGATTTCGTAGGCGTCAAGGGATTTGTTTTCCGCACCAAGACGGGCGAGATTTCGGTACATGCCAAGGAGCTCACCGTGCTGGGCAAGTCGCTCCGCCCCCTCCCCGTCGTAAAGATGAAGGACGGCGTCAAGTATGACGCATTTGACGATCCCGAGCTGCGCTACCGCCGCCGCTATGTCGACCTTGTGGTCAACGACGGTGTCAAGGAGATATTCATCAAGCGCACCAAGGTCTACAACTCCATGCGCCAGTATTTCAACAATGCCGGATACATGGAGGTCGAGACCCCCATACTGCAGTCGATACCAGGCGGTGCTGCCGCACGTCCCTTCATCACCCACCACAACGCGCTCGACATACCCCTCTACCTGCGCATCGCAGACGAGCTCTACCTGAAGCGCCTCATCGTGGGAGGATTCGAAGGTGTCTATGAGTTCTCGAAGAATTTCCGCAACGAGGGTATGGACCGCACCCATAATCCCGAGTTCACTTGCATGGAGATATATGTGGCCTACAAGGACTACAACTGGATGATGGATTTCACCGAGAAGATGCTCGAGAAGATCTGTCTCGACGTCAACGGCACCACACAGGTCAAGGTCGGCGACAACATCATCGATTTCAAGGCCCCCTACCGCCGCCTCACCATGACAGACGCCATCAAGGAGAAGACAGGTGTCGATATCACCGGCATGGACGAGGAGCAGTTGCGCAAGACCGCCCGCGAGCTGGGCATCGAGGTCGACGAGACCATGGGCAAGGGCAAGCTCATCGACGAGATATTCGGCGAGAAATGCGAGGGCTCTTACATCCAGCCCACCTTCATCATCGACTATCCTATAGAGATGTCCCCCCTGACCAAACGCCACCGCAACAATCCCGAGCTGACCGAACGCTTCGAGCTGATGGTCAACGGCAAGGAGCTGGCCAACGCATACTCCGAGCTCAACGACCCCATCGACCAGTACGAGCGCTTTGTCGAGCAGATGCGTCTCGGCGAGAAGGGTGATGATGAGGCCATGATCATCGACAAGGATTTCATCCGCGCCCTCGAATACGGCATGCCCCCCACATCGGGCATGGGCATAGGCATGGACCGTCTGGTGATGCTGATGACAGGACAGACCACCATACAGGAGGTTCTCTTCTTCCCGCAGATGCGCCCCGAGAAGAAAGCCGCCGCAGCAACCGAAAACGACAAGGACGAAGCCGAAGAATAAACTCCTGATATCCGCATGAGTTTCAACAAAATAGCAGTGATGGGAGGCGGGAGCTGGGCCACAGCTCTTGCCAAACTGCTGCTGCGCAACTGCGACAGCATCCTCTGGTATATGCGGCGCGACGACCGCATAGAGGATTTCAAGCGCATCGGCCATAATCCGGCATATCTGACCGATGTCGAGTTTGACGTGAGCCGTATCGAGTTCTCGAGCGACATAAACTATGTCTGCACCCAGGCCGATACACTCCTGCTGGTGATGCCGTCGCCCTATTTCAAGACCCACATCAACAAGATCTCGGTCGACATATCCGGCAAGAATATTGTATCGGCAGTCAAAGGCATCGTGCCCGGCGACAACGAGATTATCTCGGAATACATGGTAAACCGCTTTGGCGTAGACCCGGAGAAGGTCATCGTCATAGCCGGCCCCTGTCATGCCGAGGAGGTGGCGTTGTCGCGCCCCAGCTTCCTCACTGTAGGATGCCATGACGTCGCATACGCCGAGGAGTTCGGCAAGCGGCTCAACTCTCCCTCGACCCGCACCATACCGTCGAGCGATGTCGAGGGTATCGAGTATGCCGCCGTGCTCAAGAACGTCTATTCTATTGCCGCGGGAATCGTGCATGGCATGAAGGGGGGCGACAATTTCCTGGCTATGCTCGTCAGCAACGCCATCAGGGAGATGGAGCGTTTTGTCGACGAGGTCTGCCCCCGTCCGCGATGCATCTGCGACAGCGTCTATCTCGGCGACCTGCTCGTCACAGCCTACTCGCGATTCTCGCGCAACCACAATTTCGGCTCCATCATAGGCAAGGGGTATTCCGTATCAACCGCCCGCATGGAGATGGAACAGACCGCCGAAGGATATTACGGCACCAAATGCATCAAGGAGATAAACAAAGGGTATGGGGTTGAGATGCCCATACTCGATGCCGTCTATGACATACTCTACCGCCACGCCAACGCCGAGCGAGCCATGCGCGCGCTGGGCAAGTGGTTTATCTGACAATCCAAAAAATTACAAACATAAAAGATTAATAGCATGAAAACTCTGAACGTTGACATCAAGGACGTGCTCTCGACCGTGAGCCGCGAGCAGATCAGCAATCTCGACGCAACGGCAGCCGAGGCACTTGACAAGGTGCTCACAGGCTCGGGCGAAGGCAATGATTTCCTGGGCTGGGTAAACCTCCCCACCGAGACCACCGACGCACAGCTCGATGACATCATCGCATGTGCCGAGCAGCTCCGCGCTACCTGCGACACTGTGGTGGCAATCGGCATCGGCGGCAGCTATCTGGGTGCCAAAGCCGTCATCGAGGCTCTGAGCGACAGCTTCGCCGCATACCGTCCCGGTGTCGAGGGCGAGCCCAAGGTGCTCTTCGCAGGTCAGAATATCGGCGAGGACTACCTCTATGAGCTTCAGGACTATCTCAAGGACAAGCGCTTCGGCATCATCGTCATCTCGAAGAGCGGCACAACCACCGAGCCTGCCATCGCCTTCCGTCTGCTCAAGGAGCAGCTCGAGCGTCAGCTCGGCATCGACGAGGCCCGCAAGCGCATCGTTGCCATCACCGACGCCAACCGCGGCGCCCTGCGCACCCTTGCCACCGAAGAGGGCTATAAGACTTTCGTCATCGCCGACAACGTAGGCGGACGTTTCTCCGTACTCACCCCCGTGGGTCTGCTCCCCATTGCCGTTGCAGGTTTCGACATCCGCGCCCTCATAGACGGCGCATGCGAGATGGAGAAGGCCACCAACACCCCCGACGAGTCGAACCCCTCGCTGCTCTATGCCGCTACCCGCAACGCACTCTACAGGGCCGGAAAGAAGATTGAGATTCTCGTCAACTACAACCCCAAGCTCCACTATTTCGGAGAGTGGTGGAAGCAGCTCTACGGCGAGAGCGAGGGCAAGGACCACAAGGGCATCTACCCCGCCGCAGTCGACAACTCGACCGACCTCCACTCGATGGGCCAGTGGATACAGGATGGCGAGCGCATCATCTTCGAGACCGTAATCTCGGTTGCCGAGCAGAAGCACGAGAAGCTTATCCCCACAGACGACGCCAACCTCGACGGCCTCAACTACATCGCAGGCAAGCACGTTGACGAGGTGAACAAGATGGCCGAGCTCGGCACACGCCTGGCACACGTCGACGGCGGTGTGCCCAACATGCTCGTCACCATCCCCGCCATCCAGGAGAAATACCTCGGCCAGCTCATCTATTTCTTCGAGAAGGCTTGCGGCATCAGCGGATACATCCTCGGTGTCAATCCCTTCAACCAGCCCGGCGTAGAGGCTTACAAGCGCAACATGTTCGCCCTCCTCGCCAAACCCGGCTATGAGGCCGAGACCGAAGCCATCAAGGCCCGTCTCTGATACATCATCCACATAAAGAAATCCCGCCCTGCCTTGACGGCCGAGCGGGATTTCTTTATGGCATTGTCAGGAAAATATACCGTATGGGACTGGGGAAAGGATGGTTATTTATCTTTCCTGCTCTTATGTTTTTTGTAAAAGTAGTCGCCGAAAATGGCGCCGATTATTCCGGCCGCTACGGGCAGATATGAATACCAGGGTAAGCTCATGACATCTTGTATTTGTAGTTTTTATTCATATTGGACGCGCCTATTCGTAAATAGTTGCAGCCGAGGGGGTGGAAAATTCGTTCAGAATGTGCAGGGAAGAGTCTGGAGCTGATAGAGCAACGTGCGGGCCATGCGCTGATGGCCGAGGTCGTTGGGGTGCAGACGGTCGGTGTCGGCGCGGTTGAAATATTTGGCATGCTCGTCCATCATGGGATAGAGGCCGCAGAGTGCGCCAAGATCGATGACAGGAACGGCCCATATCTGCCCGGCCTCCTTGACGGCATCGACATAGGCGTCAAGATATTCGCCGCAACGGTTGACATACTCCTCGGAGCACTGCCAGTTCTTGTCGTTGGCATAGAATCCCGCACGGTGTATGGGCGTGAGCAGCACTATCTGCTTGTCGGGGAATGTGCGCTTGAGCGAGTCGAGGGCAATATTGATGCGCCCGCGATAGGTGTCGGCATCCATTGCCGGGGTGCGGCGCACGCGCTTCTCGGGACGCTTTACATACTGGTGGCCATACTCGACAGTCTCCATCGACTCGTCATACCACCGGCCCAGAGGCACGGCGTTGTTATAGTCGTTGGTACCCATGAAGATGAGGATGGCATCGAAATCGTCGCCATGCTCGGTGCGCAACAGGTCGGCCTGGCGCGGTACATCATTCCACTGACGCCCGCTCACTGCATAGACATAAAGCGTCATGCCGAGCCATTCTTGCAGCCATGCCCAATACTTTTTCTGAGCGGCCTTGTTGCGCGGATCGGTTATAGAATCGCCGAGATAGGCCACCGTCTTGCCCTGCCAGGGATGAGCTATCCCCTGTGACACCACGGGAAGGGCGATGATGAATGTGAGGAGGAGTGTAAGTACCCTATTTTTCATGTATATCTTGATTTTGGTTGGTCAGTATGCAAAGTTAGTTGTTTCGGCCGAGAATCACAAGAAAAAATACCGCCGGAAGTCACAGGGGCTTCCGGCGGTTTTGAGTCAACGGTCAGGTTGTCTAACCTTAATTTACCTAATATTCATTACTGAACCTTTATATTTCGGGATGTGTGTTTCCGATATCGGGAATGAGGGGAGAGTGTCACTGTCCGGCAAGGTCGACGGCATAGACACCGCGCTTGCCTGTGGGATAGAGGCCACGGAGAATCATCAGCTTCTCGTCGCCCTGGCCACGCATTATCGAGCGGTAGACCTTCTCGACATCCTCGGGCGTCGACACGCGGGTGTCGTTGATGGAGACTATGATGAATCCCTTGCGTACGCCTGCGTCGGCAAAGACCCCGTCCTTGACCTCGGCCACACGTACGCCGTTGTCGATGCCAAGCTGCCTGAGCTGCGATGCGTCGACCTTAGAGAACGCACACCCGAGGTCTGCGAAATCACCGGCCTTGGTGACAGTGGTGTTACCCTGGGGATTGAGGAGCTTAATGTCGACGGTGTGCGACTTGTTGTCGCGTATGTATGTCACCTTGATCTTGTCGCCGGGACGGTATTTGGCCACCTGCTCCTGGAGCTGGGCGGTATTACCGGTGGCGACACCGTTGACGGCAGTGATGACGTCGCCCTCCTCGATTCCGGCCTCACGTGCCGACGAGCGCTCGCTCACGGCGGCGACATATACACCCTTGGTCACGGCGGTGATGCCTTTCTCCTTGGCCATTTCGGCGTTAAGGTCTGCTATCGACACACCGAGCACGGCACGCTGAACTGTGCCATACTGGCGCAGGTCGCTGACAACCTTCTTGACAATCGAGGTGGGGATGGCAAACGAGTATCCGGCATAGTTGCCTGTCTGCGAGTAGATGGCGGTGTTGATGCCGATGAGCTCGCCGGTCAGTGTGACAAGCGCACCGCCCGAGTTTCCGGGATTGACAGCGGCATCGGTCTGTATGTACGACTCTATGCCCATGGGGCGGGTATGCGATGTCGACGAGATGCTGCGCGACTTGGCCGACACGATGCCGGTGGTCACGGTCGAGGTGAATCCGAAGGGGTTGCCCACGGCAAGAACCCACTCGCCCACCTTGAGCTGCTCGCTGTCGCCCATAGGAATCACGGGGAGCCCGGTGGCATCAATCTTGATGAGGGCGAGATCTGTCGAGGGGTCGGTACCGACGACAGTAGCGTCGAAGGTACGGTTATCGTTGAGGGTTATCTCGAGACGCTCGGCCTCGTCGATGACATGGTTGTTGGTGACGATATAGCCGTCGGGGCTGATGATGACACCCGAGCCGAGGCCGCGCTGCTGCTCGCGGGGAGCCTGTTCCTGCTGGCGCGGATTGCTGCGGGGCGAGCCGAAGAAATATTCGAAGAACGGATCATTGAACATGTTGCCTCCGCCATTTCCGGCATATCCGCGCGGGGTGGAGAAGCTCTTGATGGATACGACTCCATTGATGGTGTTCTCGGCCGCGGTGGTGAAATCGGTCGCAGGGGTCACGGTCGAGGATACGGTATAGAACCGTCCCTCTTGCGACGCGGTGTCTGAGAGAGGAGAATGGCTGTCCATACGGCCCAACGAGCCGATGGCCACTGCGGTGGCAGCCGAGCTGAGAATGGCTGTACCGGCTGCGAGAAGCATTATCTTGGCTGTTGCTTTCATGCTGTGTGAGTGATGGATTTTTTTGTTGTTTCTTTACCCTATAGACGGCAAAAAACGTGCAAAGTTACATCCTCCGGCCGTAGTTTAAAGTATTTTAATAGCATCCCGGAGTTTTTAAGGAATATTTAGGCAGGGCGCCCCGGCGTTTGTAAAAAATTTCTTAATTTTGCAATGTCATGTCATTCAAGCTACATACTGTCATAGTCATCCTGTCAGCCACATTGGCACTTGCGTCATGTTCGACGTCACGTCGTGGCACCCCCCGCGCCACAGTAAGCCCGGGGCAGCCGGGGCGCGAGCTCACGGTGCCACCGACCACGGACCTGTCGTCACACTCGCGCGCACTCGTCGAGGAGGCTCGGAGCTGGCTCGGCACACCTTATAAATATGGAGGCAACGACCGCGCCGGTGTCGACTGCTCGGGCCTGGTGCTCCAGGTCTACAGCAACGCGCTCAACATATCGGTACCGCGCAACTCGCGTGCCCAGAAAGATTTCTGCACACCCGCCTCGCGCGGCTCGCTCATTCCGGGCGACCTCGTGTTCTTTGCCACAGGCAAGCAGAAAGACCGCGTATCGCATGTGGGCATATTTGTGGGCGAGAACCGCATGATACATGCGTCAGCCTCAAAGGGCGTAATCGTGAGCGATCTCTCTGAGGGATACTACTCGCGCACCTTCGCAGGAGCCGGGTATGTCGAGACGTACCATGCCATGCTCGACAAGAACAGCAAGAAGGGCAAGAAGAGGAAGCCATCAAAACCCTCAAAGAGCGAAGCCGTCCCCGTCACCGAACCACTCCCCGACCCCTCGGCCACCGAAATAGCATCGGCCGGGAAATCCTCAGGCATCACACTGACCCCTGTCAGCTCACTCCCTGTGAGGAACACCGTAAATCCACAAGTATATGACGATGATGACGACGGACTGATACGACCTGTTCCCGAGGCCGAACCTGAATATGCGTCCGAGCCTGAGCCCGAGGTGGTGACAGCAACGACGAGACAGGTGCAACAGGACCCTGCTCCCGCCGTCACACCGGCGCCGACACCTGTGCCGGTCAAAGCCGTACAGGCCACAGCCACGGTGTCTGCATCCGAGCCCACTCCCGGCGACGCACGTTCGGCAGTGCTTGGCTCAATAACCGAAAAACCCCTGCAATGACCACTCCAGACCGCAATCTGCGACCCGCAATCCATACGATAGGCCCGCTCGTACTCGCGCCCGAAAGCATAAGGGTGCTACAGAACGGCATTACACTCCACATCATCGACAGCGGCACCACCGAGGTATGCCGCATAGGCATAGCCCTTCCGGGCGGCACAGCCGAGTCACCTCGTCCGGGACTCCTCGATGCCGTCGCCCTCATGTTGCCCGAAGGCAGCGAGCAGACTCCCGGGCAACGCATGTCCGACATACTCGAGTCGAACGGCGCATGGTGCGGGTCGAGCGTCACAAGCCATCATACATTAATCAACGTCTTCTGCACTTGCTCGGCGTTTCCGGCCATACTGCCTATGGCCAAGGAAATGGCATTCAGTCCGGCATTCGAGCCTGAGGCCGCCAGCAGAATATTGCATCTGCAGAGCTCCCGGGCAGCCGTGAGCCGCTGCAAGGTCGGATTCCGGGCCTCAGCCGCGCTCAAGCCAGTCATATACGGTGAGGACAACCCGATAGCCATGATGCCGACACCTGAAGATATACTGACATTCACCACCGAGGAAATGCGCGAGGCACATAACTCGCGTCTTGACCCAACGAAGATACACATCTTCCTTGCCGGAAGGATTGACGACACCATGATAGAGGGTGTAGTGCGCAAATTCGCATCAATCCCACAGAGCGCTGAGTTCTCGCCGGTCACACTCAGGTTTCCCCACATCACAGCCCCCCGTGAAATCGTCACAGATATGCCTGAGGCCCTGCAGAGTGCGGTAAAGATGGCCCTCCCCACCCCGGGACGCAACGACCCCGGATTCATCGCCATGCGCATAGCCGCGTGTGCCCTCGGGGGATATTTCGGAAGCCGTCTCATGACCAACATACGCGAGGACAAGGGTCTCACATACGGCATCAACGCGGCCCTCTACGGCTCCCCCGACCGCGGCTACCTCATCGTGTCGACCGAGACAGACTGTGCCAACACCCGCGAGGTCATCACTGAGACAGTGGCCGAGATAGAACGGCTCAAGAATCCGGCCACCTTCTCGCCCGACGAGGTGGAGCGACTGCGCAATTTCTTCCTCTCGAATCTCGCATCGGTGCTTGACTCGCCATTCCAGCGCATGGATTTCCTGCAGAACAACGTCATAGCCGGAACACCTACCGACTATTTCGCCAGACAGCACGAGGCAATCCGCGCCACGACAGCCGAAACCATAGCCGACACGGCCCGAAAATATTTCGACACGTCAAAGATGGTGACTTCAATAGCCGGAAAATTTGGAGGTATGAAGAATAATGCGTAAATTTGCACTGCAAAAATCCCGATACGGGCCTTGGTAGTTCAATGGATAGAATGGGAAATTCCTAATTTTCAGATAGGGGTTCGATTCCCCTCCGAGGTACTATAACTGTTTGTTCATTTCATGTGAAACCGCCCTGTTCCAAAAATGGAACAGGGCGGATTTTGTTTTACCCCGTCTATAGTATCAATACAAAAAACGTCTATTCATAAACAAATTCATTGTCGCATTTTATTTTTTTCTCAAAAAATTTGGCGGTATGGATTATTTGACATATCTTTGCGGTGTGGTAGATGAGTACAACACCTCCACACCTCTCTAAATCACATTAACGACGATGAAAAAACTCTTTCTCACGCTTCTTGCCATTGCCACCTGTGCAACAGGGGCACACGCACAACTGTTCTGGAAAATCTCGGGCAACGGCCTCGAGTGTCCCTCCTACCTCTTCGGTACCCACCACGTGGCGCCTGCATCTGTCATCGACAGCATTCCGGGATTTGCTGATGCGCTTGCCAATGTAGACAAGGTCTACGGAGAGATGGACATGGCCGCCGCACAGACCCCCGCTGCACAGCAGATACTGATGTCGTCAGGGATGGCTCCGGCAGACTCGACCCTGAGCAAACTGCTCACACCCGCACAGCTTGACTCGGTCAACACCATACTGGGCAAGTACATGGGCCCGATGGCCGACATACGGCAGATGGACCCGCTCAAACCCAACATGGTCTCGACCGTGATAGCGATGATGCAGGCCCAGCAGCAGTTCCCCGGCTTCAATCCGGCCCAGCAGCTCGACCTTGTGGTGCAGCAGCGTGCGAAAGCCGCCGGGAAGGAGATTGGCGGACTGGAGACCGTCGAGGAGCAGGCAACAATGCTTTTCGGCATGCCGATGGCCGAACAGGCCGAACAGCTTATGGAGGCCGTCCGTCATGACGTCACAGCCATGGAGTTTGCGGGCAAGCTCGCACAGGCATATCTGGCATGTGACCTCGACACCATGCTCAGCCTTATGGAAGACCCCGTGATGGGAATGGGCTCGTCGGCCGACCGCCTCATCAACACACGCAACGCCAACTGGGTGCGCGTGATGGCCGGACTGCTCCCCGCAGCCTCTGTCCTCATAGCCGTCGGTGCCGGACACCTGCCCGGCGAGAAGGGTCTCATATCACTGCTCCGTCAGAAAGGATATACGGTAGAACCGGTTGAATGACCCATGGTTACGCTCGATAACATCACATTCAGATATACCCGTGGCGGTGTCAAGGCACTTGATACCGTCTCGGGGACAATATCCCCCGGCATACACCTGCTGATGGGAGAGAATGGCGCGGGCAAGACCACACTGCTCCGCGTGATGGGCGGCGTGTCACATCCGGCATCGGGCTGCTGTCTGCTCGACGGGACAGACACCATGAGCCGTCTCCCCTCTGAGCGGCGAAGGATATTCTTCCTTCCAGATGCCATGGAGATTCCGGCACGCAGCATAAACGGTTTCGCCTCCGTCCACTCGGCATACTATCCGGGATTCTCGCCCGAGATGTTCGCCGCCAACCTCGCCGAATTCGGGCTGACAGGCGACGAGCCGTCAGACGGAATGTCACTGGGTATGCTTCATAAGTCATGGCTGGCATATGTGCTGGCACTCAAGGTCGAGCTGCTTCTGCTCGACGAACCGGCCAACGGGCTCGACATAAACTCGCGCAAGATACTCCGCGCCATGATGGCCCGGTGTGTCGACGAGACTCAGACCGTGGTGATATCCACCCATACCGTCTCCGACCTCCACGCCCTCTATGACGGCGTGATGATGGTGAGCGGAGGTCGCATGACCCTCTGCCTGCCCACATGGCAGGTTGCCGAGCGCATCGGATTCATCTCGGGTCCCATTCCGGCCGAGGGAGCCATATTCACCGAACAGGATTCAGGCCGGTTCATCTCAATCATATCCGACCCCGAGGCGGGAAGCGGCGATGTGGATTTCGCGCTGCTCTACTCGGCCCTGCTCTCCCCGTCGCGCGACAGGGTGCTCGAACTGCTTGACACCGAAACAAACTGACCGAAAATGGACACGACATTAAACACCATTCCCGACACATTCAATTGCCGGAGGGCTCTCTCGATGGCCGGATTCTATCGCGGAGGTCTTGGAAAAACCGCCGTCATCTGTGGCATAGGCATAGCGGCATCATTCGCAAGCCTATTGCTGACGCTGTTCGTGAGCTACGGTTTCATCATGCTCTATTTCATCACCAGCGTCATACTCTCCCTGTGCGTCGTGATGAGTCCCCTCATATTCAACAACCGCGACCAGACCCTGATGGCGCAGGTACCTGTGAGTCCGGCAGAGCAGGCGACATTCTATACCGTGTGCTCGGCCATAGCCATCCCCCTTGCGGTACAGGCTGTATGGTACGTGCTCTGCATTGCCGCACAGTTGCTTACCGGGCACAGGGTTCTGGCAGAGTCCTACACCCTGATGCTGTCACAGTCGCAATCCAGCTCACAGCTTTACGACATAATGCCGGAGTGGCTCTATTTCCTCAACTCGGTGCTGCAGACAATCTCGGGCATAATGCTGGTGCTCTGGGTGGTGATGTGCACGCGACGCAAGCGTCGCACCATGCGCGCCGTATTGTGGTATTTCGGCGTATATTTCGTCTTCGGACTCGGCACAGGCATCGTCGGGTTTGCCGTCGGCTTCCATGACGGCATAGAGGGTATCTCAAACAATCCGGACGAAATATCCCGCAGGGTAATGGATATCATATTGCCGATGCTGTATCTGTTCGACCTGTTCTGTATGGGGCTGTGCGTGTTCGGCGTGCGCAGCATCTACCGTCATCTGCGAGGATAATGCCTATGGAATTCAATCAGGACCGTCCCATATACCGTCAGATCATCGACAACAGTTTCCACCGCATCCTGTCGGGAGAGTGGCGCGAGGGCGAACGTGTGCCTTCGGTGAGGGAACTCTCTGTCGAGGTCGCGGTCAACACCCACACCGTGCTCAAGGCATACGAATATCTGCAGGCCCACGGCATAATCACGCCACGAAGAGGGATGGGATTCTATCTCGCGCCCGATGCCGTGGCCAAGGTCAACGCCACACGCCGCGAGGAATTCTTCAACAACACCCTTCCGGCCATACGTACCGAGATGCAGCTGCTCGGAATAAGCATAGACGAGCTTGTCGAGAAACTGCAGGGCTGACGGCTCAGTCGGCTGTCACGGTCTCGACCGGGTCGGGGAGGATTGTGACCCGCGAGTCCTTGTCGACCATGCGGCGCACACGCACTATATCCTCGTTGCGCATGCGCATACAGCCGTGGCTGCGGCGTCCGGGCACTGAGTAAGGCGCATTGGTGCCATGTATCCCTATCCCCCAGAACCCCGGGGTGATGAGCGAGATGAAGAAGGGGCCGTAACATTTGTCTTTGGTATCCTTGTAGGTCCAGTCGGTCGAATTGTAGACCCCGTGTATCCTGAATGTCCCTTCGGGGGTCTTCCAGTCGTCGGCTTTGGTCTTCTGTCCCCTCTTCAGCGACGCGCACACGCGGTATCGGCCAAGCGTGTCGCCGAACACATTTATTATATATAAGCGCGTGTTCGGTTTGTCGACCACGATATTCTTAGGCAACCTCATGCGGCCCGGCGCCGCCGACACGGGCGAGTCGAGCAGCTCCCATCCCTCCGGGTCGGGAAGACGTGGCTCCTTAGTGCCCTGATACGCCTCGATGACCCCGGTGGTCGCCGACGAGAGGGCCCCATCCTGGGCGATGAGCGTCAGGCTGCACGAGAGACACGCCGTTATGGCAGCAGAAAATCGTCGTAAGGTCATGTTCATAATGCGAATTTACACATTTTTCTCCAACCTTGGTGCTTAATTGCAGAAAAATTGCTATCTTTGCACGCAATAAATCCAATTCCTCTTATGTCATTTATTGCAGATCGAGTAAAAATGGACGGACTGACCTTTGACGACGTCCTTCTGATTCCGGCTTATTCAGACGTGCTTCCGCGCGAAGTCAATCTCTCCACCCGCTTTTCACGCAACATCACACTTAACGTACCCCTGGTCTCAGCGGCCATGGACACCGTGACCGAGGCCGCATTGGCCATCGCCATCGCCCGCGAGGGTGGTATCGGAGTGATACACAAGAATATGACCATCGCCGAGCAGGCCCGTCAGGTACACGCTGTGAAGCGCGCCGAAAACGGCATGATCTACGACCCCGTGACCATACTCAGAGGCTCGACAGTGGCCGACGCCCTCAATATGATGAAGGAGTATCATATCGGCGGTATCCCCGTTGTCGACGATGACCGTCGCCTCGTGGGCATTGTCACCAACCGTGACCTGCGTTTCGAGCAGAATCCCCAGCGCGCCATCGACGAGGTGATGACATCCGAGAATCTCATCACCACCAACCAGTCCACCAACCTCGAGGAGGCTGCCCGCATACTGCAGCAGCACAAGATCGAGAAGCTCCCTGTAGTCGACTCCGAGGGACGTCTCGTGGGCCTCGTGACCTACAAGGACATCACCAAAGCCAAAGACAAACCCTTTGCCTGCAAGGACCGTCTGGGCCGCCTGCGTGTCGCAGCCGGTGTGGGCGTGACCAACGACTCGATGCAGCGTGTCGACGCACTCGTCGAGGCAGGTGTCGACGCAATCGTCATCGACACTGCCCACGGACACTCAAAGGGTGTCATCGGCGTGCTCAGGGCTGTCAAGGAGAAATATCCCGACATTGACGTCGTTGTCGGCAATATCGCCACAGGTGACGCAGCCCGCTATCTCGTTGACAACGGCGCCGACGGCGTAAAGGTCGGTATCGGCCCGGGCTCGATCTGCACCACCCGTATCATCGCCGGTGTCGGCGTTCCCCAGCTCTCGGCCGTCTATGACGTGGCCAAGGCCCTCAAGGGTACAGGGGTGCCCCTCATCGCCGACGGCGGTATCCGCTACTCGGGCGACATCGTCAAGGCCCTCGCAGCCGGTGCATACTCAGTGATGCTCGGCGGTATGCTGGCCGGAGTCGAGGAGAGCCCCGGCGACACCATCATCTATAACGGACGTAAGTATAAGTCTTATCGCGGCATGGGCTCGCTCGAGGCTATGGAGAAGGGATCGAAAGACCGCTATTTCCAGGCCGGAGAGACAGACGCCAAGAAACTTGTCCCCGAAGGCATCGCAGCCCGCGTACCCTACAAGGGCAATCTCTATGAGGTTGTCTACCAGATGCTCGGCGGACTCCGCTCAGGCATGGGATATTGCGGAGCGCGCGACATCGACGCCCTGCACGATGCCAAGTTCACCCGCATCACCAATGCCGGTGTCGCAGAGAGCCATCCCCACGATGTGGCCATCACATCCGAGGCTCCCAACTATAGCGCATCGAGCCGATAAGGCCTCACTCCCATAATCCACACCGCGTGGAAGATATATGCAGCGGCGCCCCGTGTCATTTCCATGGCACAGGGCGCTGTCTGTAGTCAGAAACATCTCCGACACACCCGATATGATGACCCGCGCACTGCTGTCACTGCTCACAATCCTGTTTTCCGTCCTCGCCTCGAGGGGGGACGTGCGCGTATGGCGTCTCGGTGAGGCCGAGGGGATGCCCCAGACAAGGGTATATTGCGTGATACAGACACGCGACGGATATATCTGGATGGCCACACGTGACGGCCTCGTCAGATTTGACGGAGCCCATGCCCGGGTATTCAAGACACGTCCGTCAGACCGCGGCCTGCTCCCGGGCAACCATTTCAGGCACATCTACGAGAATGACCGCGGAGAGCTTTGTGCAAAGATTGAGGAGACATACTATCTGTTTGACCGTCTGACAGAACGGTTTGACACGATGCCTCAGCCCCTCTCACCGCCACGCAGGCCGCGCATTCCCGATTCCATCACCGCCGCCATACAGGGACTGCCGCAGTTCCGGGGGCATGAGACACGTGTATTGTTCAATGACCGGCAGGATGGATGGTGGGTCGAGTCGCCGGAGGGCATATCGCGAGTGCTGTTCACCACCACCTTCCCTACCCCCGTCAAGGACTGCCCGGAAAGGGAGGAGGCCGTGCGGGGACTGATGAGAGACCGATCGGGGCGTGTATGGACAGCCGACAAAAACGGATATGTCAGGGTGTCGTCAGATAGCGCGACGCGATGGCTCGGGCCGGACGGGAGGCTCCATGACACACGCACACGCTTTGGTCACAACGTCTACACGATGGCCGAGCATGACGGCGGTCTATGGCTCGGAACGAAACCCGACGGCCTCTACCGTCTGCGAGGGGATTCGCTGACTCATATGGACGGTATTGCCGGGAATGCCGTCTACGGCATAATCGCCGATATGAAGGGACATATATTCGTCGGCACATACGACGCAGGCCTCTCTGTCATCACCGACCCCGAATCCCCGCATCCCGTGATAAAGACTGTCCGCGGAATCCCCGGCGTCAGGGCTCTGCTCCGCATCCCCCAAGGCGACATCATCGCGGGGACAGACAACGGAGTGTATGTAACCGGATATGACGGGAGGGATGCGACCATAAGGAAACACTTGCTCGACGGAAGCGTGGTCATGGGCATCGCACCGGGGCCCGAGGAGAACGAGGTGATGGTGGCGACATACGGCGACGGGCTTATAAGGCTCGGGCTGACAAGCGGAAAGTCTGATACACTGACTACCGCCAACGGACTCGCGTCAGACATCTGCCTCTCGCTCGCACGGACACCGGGAGGAGGATACCTCATGACAAGCGAGCACTCCGTCTCGCTGTTTCCAGACGACGGAAGCCCGGTCAGGATATTCGGCCCCGAGCTTTTCGGAGGGAGCTTCGCATTCACGGAAGCCGCTCCGCTGATATTGCCCGACGGCACTGCCGTCGCCGGGACAACACAGGGCATACTGTCATTCAATCCTCTCACCAATTCAGCGACAACACCTCGCCTCGTCTTCTCATGTCCCGACACCCTCCGTCTTCCATCAGACAGGCACAGGCTTGAGCTGACATTCGGAGTACTGGATTACAACCGCTTCGCCCCGGCGCGATATGCGTGGAGGACAGACCGCGACAGCACATGGCATCTGACCGACGGGAGGTTGACATTCGCCGACATTCCTGCGGGTGTCACACGCATCACCGTGCGCGGCACCGACGGGACAGGCGCATGGACGGCAGGGCCGCGGACACTCGTCATCGACCGTGCGCCTCGTCTCACCGAGAGGCGATGGTTCTGGATTGCCACAGGCATACTCTCGGCATGTGCGCTATATGCCATCGCCCGGCTCGTCCGCTATGTGCTGCGACTGCGCCGCGAGGTCAGGTCGCTCACAATCCAGAAGGGTGAGATGATGGAGTATTTCAACGCACGGCTGCACGACATGGTTTCGGGAGCTCCGGCCCCATCCACTCCGGCAGAACCCGGAGAGAGCCTTATGTCAAAGGTAAACGAATATCTTGAGGAAAACTACAATAACCCCGACATAGGGGCAGACTCGCTGTGCCGACACCTCGCCATGAGCCACACACGCCTTTACCGCGAGATAAAGGAGGCGAGCGGCATGACTCCGGCAACACTCATCGTCACCTTCCGCCTGTCAAAGGCCACGGCGATGCTCGACCGCGGATGCAGCAACATCTCAGAGGTCGCCTATGCCTGCGGATGGTCTGACCCGAAATATTTCAGCCGTGTGTTCCGAAAATCCAAGGGTTGCACCCCAACGGAATATATGAAATCAGCACATGGAGAGGAAAATCCACCCATTTGACAGGAAAATGCACCTCTGTGCAGATGCTTCGTGCTAATTTTGCGGCACAGAACCAATCACCGTTAAATCTATGATACGAAAGACAATCCTATCCTTTCTTCTGGCAATGATAGCCGTCTCCGTCACGGCGGCAAATGACCCGGAACGCCTCACGTTGCGCTATGACCGTCCCGCCGACTACTGGGTGGAGGCCCTTCCGTTGGGCAACGGACGCCTGGGCGCAATGGTCTACGGAGGCATCCCGCAGGACACAATCCAGCTCAACGAAGACACATTCTGGTCTGGCAGCCCGTACAATAACCTTAACCTCAACTCGCTGTCACACCTGCAGCAGATACGCGACTGCATCAACGACGGACGCTATGAGGAGGCACAGCGTCTGGCAATGGCCAACATCACCGCCGACCGTAACATCACGGCCCACGGCATGATATACGAGTCGATAGGCAACCTGCTGCTCGATTTCCCCGAATCGCACAAATCTGCCATCGGCTATACCCGCGAGCTCGACCTGACCAAAGCATCGGCACGTATCAGATATAATGTCGGTGATACCGAATATATACGCGAGGTAATCACGTCGCTTGCCGACGATGTGACGCTGATACGCCTGACAGCCTCACGCAAGGGGGCTCTCGATTTCGGCGTCTCGTTTGCAGGCCCACAAAAGAAGCAGCGTGTCGTCGCCGGGACAGAGGTTGTCAAGGGCACAGACAACATGCTTCGTGTCACCACATTGCCCGGCAAGCCGGAGGAAGAGAACATCCCCAACAGGCTACACGCCGTCACCTATATAAAGGTGATGGCTGACGGAGGCAAGCAGAGCGCCGATGCCAAGAAAGGCACACTCTCTGTCAAGGGTGCGGACAGCGCCACAATCATAGTATCATCGGCCACGAATTTCGAGAGCTACAGAGACATCTCGGGAGATGCCGACGCCAAGGCCCTCAGCCGCCTCAATGCTTTCGGCAAGGATTTTGACACCGCCAAGGCTGAACATTCGGCCCTCTATGGGCGCCAGTTCGACCGTGTGACACTCGATCTCGGCAGTAATCCTGTCCAGGAAGCCAAACCCACCGACATACGCATCGCCGAATTCTCGACATCCGATGATCCCGGCCTCACGGCCATGTATTTCCAGTTCGGACGCTATCTGCTCATATGCTCCTCGCAGCCCGGCACACAGCCTGCAAACCTGCAGGGAATCTGGAACCCCGACGCAGGGCAGTATCCCGCATGGGACAGCAAATATACCACCAACATCAATGTCGAGATGAACTACTGGCCTGCCGAGGTCACCAATCTCAGCGAATGCCACGACCCGTTCATCGGGCTTGTGCGTGATGTCAGTGTCACAGGACGTGAGTCGGCAGCGAAGATGTACGGATGCCGCGGATGGAACCTGCACCACAACACCGACCTGTGGCGCTCGACAGGGGCTGTAGACAACGCCTCGTGCAGCATCTGGCCAACCTGCAACGCATGGTTCGCATCACATCTCTGGGAGCGCTACCTCTATTCGGGAGACAGGGATTATCTCGCCGGGATATATCCCATACTCAAGAGTGCGTCAGAATTCTATATTGACTTCCTCACAACCGACCCCAAGACTGGATATAAGGTAGCCTCACCTTCCAACTCGCCCGAGAACCATCCCGGACTCGGCTCATATATGGAGGGTGACAAGAAACGCAGCCTCGCAGTGTTCAGCGGTGTCACCATGGATAACCAGATGATATACGACCTGCTGCGCAACACCATACTTGCAGCCGGGACATTGGGGAGAGACAAGGAGTTTGCCGACACCCTCCGCACCCTCCGGGCACAGCTTCCGCCCATGCACATAGGGAAATATGGCCAGCTCCAGGAATGGCTCGAGGACTGGGACAGAGAGAAGAGCGGACACCGCCATGTCTCGCATCTGTGGGGCCTCTTCCCCGGCAACCAGATCTCGCCATACACCAACCCCGAACTGTTCCAGGCGGCGAAGAAATCGCTCGTCGGACGCGGCGACGCCAGCCGCGGATGGTCGATGGGATGGAAGGTATGCCTATGGGCGCGTCTGCTCGACGGCAACCACGCCTTCACCCTGATACGCAACCAGCTCAAGCTCAAAGACCCCAACGTCACCATAAAGGACCAGGACGGGGGTACGTATGCCAATATGTTCGACGCACATCCTCCGTTCCAGATTGACGGCAACTTCGGCTGCACCGCAGGCATTGCCGAGATGCTGATGCAGAGCCACGACGGAGCCATACATCTGCTCCCGGCCCTCCCCGACGCATGGGCCGACGGCTCGGTGGGCGGACTGCGCGCCCGTGGCGGATTCGAGATTACGGATATGACATGGCGCGACGGCAAACTCGTATCAGCCACGATAAAGTCTACGCTTGGAGGCAACCTGCGTCTGCGCACGTCGACACCCTTGCGCCACGACGGAGGACTGAAAGTAGCAGTGGGCGAGAATTCCAACCCGCTCAACAGCACATACTCAATCCCCGCGCCTGTCATAAAGGATGCCTCGAAGATTCCGGCCTTGACACTTGGTGAGACATACCTCTATGACCTCCCCACCATGGCGGGAGAAACCTATGTCATCAGCGCGGCCCTCTGACACCACGGAGATGCAGCCTAAAAAAAGCTCGCGGACAGACGGAGACTGCAATAATTAAGCGAAGATGGCGTTATAGACTTAGAAAAGATATAAACCACCTCATCCATTCATGAAAAAGCAATTTCTCCCGGCCGCATTGATAGCCGCCGTCATGCTTGGCGCCACCGCTGCCGCCCCCAAAGGGGACCCCACGGTGATGACTATCAACGGCAAGGACATCAGCCAGAGCGAATTTGAATATCTCTACAAGAAGAACAACCTGCAGCAAGAGAACCCGCAACCTCTCGACGAGTATGTCGATATGTTCGTGACCTACAAGCTCAAGGTCGCCGATGCCGAGGCTGCCGGCATTGACACCACCGCCAGCTTCATCAAGGAGTTTGACGGATATTGCGCTGATGTGATGACACCGCATCTGGTCGACACAATCGTGCGCGAACGTCTTGTCAACGAGGCATGGGGCCGCATGCAGACCCTGCGCGAGGTGAGCCACATAATGCTCCCGATAGGACGTAACGCCTCTGAGCGCGAGGCCAACCGCCAGCGTCTCGACTCGATACGCACAGCCATACTGAACGGCGCCGATTTCGGCGAGATGGCCAAGAAGTTCTCGGCCGACCGCTCGGCACTGCGCAACGGGGGCAGCATGGGATTCATCGCCTCGGGCCGCTATCCATATCCCTTTGAGAAAGCCGCCTACAATACCCCTATCGGCAGTATCTCGGAGGTTGTCGACGATACCCCTTACGGGTGGCATATCATAAAGCCCACAGCCGAGAAGCCTCATCCCGGACTGGTATCGGCAAGCCATATCCTCAAGATGACCCAGGGTCTCTCGCCCGAAGAGATGGCTGTCAAGAAGGCTCAGATTGACTCGATATACGAACTGCTCAACAATGGAGCCGCCTTCGAGATTCTGGCCATGAAGGAGAGCGACGACCCGGGTTCGGCACAGAAGGGTGGCTCGCTCGGCAAATTCGGCCCCGGAATGATGGTGCCCGAGTTCGAGCAGCAGGCATACGCCCTTCCAGAAGGCGCCATCTCAAAGCCTTTCCAGACACCATTCGGTTATCACATCGTCAGGGTCGACAAGCACATGCCCCTCGGCACCCTCAAGGATAACCGCTCGCAGATACTCGGTGCAATGGCCCGCGACAACCGCATCAATATGCCCCGCGAGGCACGCATCACCGAGATGCAGCAGAAATGGGGCTTCTCGCTCAACCAGGACGGCCTCGGCAAAGTGCGCAAGTCGATGGAGGGCACAGCCAATGCCAAGGAGGCGTTCGATGCCGTTGACGGCACAGTCATCGTAGGCAATCTCCCTGCCGGCGGCACAATCACCGCAGCCGATGTCCTCGGCGCCATAGCCGACAATGTGCGCGAAAACGGACGTGACCCCTTCGGAGCATTCGAGCGTCAGGCCAAAGCCTCGCTCGAGGACGCGACCGTGCGCTATGCCCGCGGAGAATTTGCAAAAGAGGATCCCGAATTCCGCAACCTCATCAACGAATACCGTGACGGCATACTGCTCTTCGAGATTTCAAACCGCAAGGTCTGGGACCGCTCGAACAAGGATACCGATGCCCTCAAGGCATGTTTCGAGGCCAACCGCGCCAAATATACATGGGACCGTCCCCGATTCAAGGGATGCGTGGTGCTTGCATCATCAGACTCCGTAGCCGCCGCAGCCAAAGCGTTCCTCGAGACAGGCACCGTGCAGCGCGACTCGCTGGTAAAGACACTTACCGACCGTTTCGGACGCGACATCAAGGTTGAGCGCGTACTGACAGGCAAGGGTGACAACAAGATTGTCGATGAGATTGCCTTCGGAGGTGCAAAGGCCGAGCCTGTGGGCAAATGGACGGCATGGTTCCCGTATGACTGGAAGGTAATCGACACGCCCGAGGAGGCATCCGATGTCAAGGCCGCCGTGTCGTCAGACCTGCAGCAGCAGCTTGAGGCCGAATGGGTCAAGGAGCTCCGCTCGAAATACAAAGTGAAACTCAACAAGAAAGCCCTCAAGAAGCTCTCTGACGAGAAGAAATAACCGAAATACAGATTCATCACCGGAATGAGGGTGCCCCACACGAATGTGACACCCTCATTCCTCACATTTTACCCAACCTTAGACAATACCCTTATGAGAAAATTCTATGCTTTTGCCCTGTCGCTAATCCTCGCCGTGACGGCAACGGGCGCCGACTTGCCGTGGAAACACGGGCCTCTGCGTGTCAGCGACAACGGACACTATCTGCAGCACAAGGACGGAACACCGTTCTTCTGGCTTGGCGATACGGGATGGCTTCTTCCCGAACGGCTCGACCGCGACGAGGCGGCCTACTATCTGCGCCGCGCAGCCGATGCCGGATATAATGTGGTGCAGGTGCAGACCATAAACGGCGTACCGGCCATGAATTTTTACGGCAAGTACTCACATCCCGACGGCTGGGATTTCTCCAACATAGACCGCCCGGGCGAATACGGATACTGGGACCACATGGACCATATCGTATCGACCGCCGAGCGCAACGGCATCTATATCGGCATGGTCTGCATCTGGGGAGGTCTCGTCAAGGCCGGGCTGATGGATACAGACCAGGCAAAAGAGTATGGACGGTTTCTTGCCAACCGCTACAAGGACCGCCCCAATATCGTCTGGATTATCGGCGGGGACATCCAGGGGAACATAAAGACAGATGTGTGGGATGCGCTTGCCGAGAGCATCCGCGAGGTCGATCCGGGACACCTGATGACATTCCATCCACGTGGCCGCACCACCTCGGCCCGCTGGTTCGGATCGCGCGACTGGCTTGATTTCAATATGTTCCAGAGCGGACACAGACGCTACGACCAGCGCATGGGCAACAAGGAGTATCCGATTCCCGACGGCACCGAGGAGGACTCATGGATGTATGTCGACTCGGCACGCGTACACTCGCCCCACAAACCCGTGCTCGACGGCGAGCCGAGCTATGAGGACATCCCCCAGGGCCTCCACTCTGACGCCGAACCGCGCTGGACCGACCGCGATGTACGCCGCTATGCCTACTGGTCGGTATTCGCCGGGTCGTGCGGACATACCTACGGCCACAATGCCATCATGCAGTTCGCGCGTCCCGGTGTGACGGGAGCGTATTTCGCAGACGGAGAGAAGACACCCTGGTACAAGGCCCTCGACGCACCCGGTTTCAACCAGATGAAACATCTCAAGCGCCTCATGCTCTCGCTCCCCTATCTCGACCGTGTGCCCGACCAGAACGTGATACGCGACAACGGCACCCGATACGACCGACTCATCGCCACACGTGGCAACGACTATCTCCTTGTCTACAACCACACGGGACGTCCTATGGATATTGCTCTGTCAGGCATATCCGGCAAAAACAAGAATATATGGTGGATGGATGCCGCCACAGGCACCCTGAGCTATCTCGGCAAAGCCGGAAAGAGCTTCAGCCATACCCCCGCCGACAACCGTGACGGTGTGCTCATAGCCATAGATGACCGCAAGCAATACCTGACGCCATCTCAGACCACACTCGAACCGGCTCCGACACCGATAGATACCTCTGTGCTTACCGAATAAACATATTGCGGGGAGAGACAAAAATCTCTCCCCGCAATATGTTTATAACTTTTTAACACTCTACTTTACATACGGGTAGCGATATTCCGATTTATTTTTCGTACTTTTGCATCAACATAAGCGGGAAACTGAAACCTGAATATTTCCCCGAGCTTTATGCCGCAATTCGTCATTTGCAAATTTCCCCTGCAGTCTCCGTCGACCGCAACCTCTCACCGACCGCTCCCCTCACATCTCTTCCACACTGTCCTCCGCATCAGTAAACCCATACACTAAGTCTTAACATCCACTTTTACCCTGACACAGCCGCATGAAAAAACTCATAATGCTGTTTGTGCTTGCACATTTCATCGTCATCGGTCTTTACGCCCAGCCGACTGAACTCCCGAAATCCAAGAACGGGATGCTTGAGTTGCTCGACCGTCTGATAGAGCAACGGCATACTCATGTCGCACGGCGGCGTTCGAAAGCCGACTCCATACGTATGGTCATACGTCACGAGCCGGACGCCCGCAGACTGCTCGACCGCTATCTCGAACTCGGCTACGTCGAGTCCGAACTGTCTACCGACTCGGCCATTGCAGCCTATGACAGAGGCATTGAGGTAGCACGCGCTCTCGGCGACTCGGTCATGGTACAGAATTTCACGCTGCACAAAGTGATTCCTTATGTCAACTCAGGAGCCATCCACGAGGGCCTGAAACTATACGAGGACGAGGCTGAAAAAGGTATTCACCCGGACAACCTATATGTATTCCATCGTGTCGGCGCGTTGAACTATCTGACAATCGGAACATTTTTCAAATATGACGAGACCGACAACAGCCAGACAAGACTCGGACTGGAACATGCACGCGAATGGAACCGGCTCACCAAACCGGGCTCGCCGGAGAACCTTTTCTCGCAAGCCCTCATCTATCTTGCCGAGGGAAAGAAACAGCTCATGGCCGCTACCCTCCACGATTGCGTGACCGCCTCAGAGTTCAGTGACTTTGAATACGGGCGCTCGCTCATAATGCTTGGCGAATACTACTGGCACAACGACAACCTTGACGAGGCTGTCTATAACTATGCCCATTCGGCCTGTGCATATATATATAATGCCAATCTCGAAGGGGTGGCCCTGTTGCGCCTTGGCGAACTGCTATATTCGATGGGTGATGCCACAAGGGCCCACACCTACCTGAGCATATCGCTCGAGAAAGCCATACAGGCCAACGAGAAATTCAACCTCATGCGTATCAATGAGGCGTATATGGAGGTCGGAAGGATTGTCGAGAGCCAGAAATACCGCTGGATATATGCCCTCGGCGCTTTCATGGCACTGCTCATAATAGCCTTCATCATCGTCTACCGCATCCTCCAGGGCAAGCGCCAGCAGGTCAAGAAGCTCAAGCAGACCGAAGAACAGCTGGCACGTGCCAATCTTGCCAAGGAGACATACATATCAGAGTTCATGAACCTCAGTTCAAGCTATATCGAGATTCTGGAGGAGTATAACAAGATGTGCCGACGCAAGCTGACAGCGGGCCAGACCGAAGACCTCATGGCATATATCAAATCCGGGAAGGTCCTCGAGGAGGCGCGTAAGAAATTCTATGATGTGTTTGACGAAGCCCTGTTCCACCTGTTCCCGGATTTCGTAGAGCAGGTCAACCGTCTGCTGCAGCCAGACAAGAAGATAGTAACCACCGACCCCACCGCACTCACCACAGAGCTCCGCGTGGCCGCCATGAGCCGACTCGGCATCGAGGATGCCGCCGTCATAGCACGCTTCCTCGGCATATCGACCAACACCATCTATACATATCGCAACAAACTGCGTACACGTGCCATAAACCGGGCCACTATCGAGGAAGATCTCAGGCACATCGGACTGGTGGAAATGCAGTGACACAAATATCGTAAACAGTACAATTACATGGTCTAAACCTCTTGATTTTGTTTAGATAACCTGTTTGAACAGCATTTTATACATATCTATTAATCAAATAGTTAGTATTTAGATTGCTTTTAGATTATTTAGATAAGCGTACAAAGGGCTTGCACATGGCTTGTGCAAGCCCTAACTTTGCAGTGCGAGGTCAAGGAAACATCCATCCCAAGACCCGATATCACAACACTGTTTCAGTATAAAGTAAGAAAAAATAGAGATTGTATCAAATCAGAAATCGGTACAGGTTAGGGTAAAAAAGAAATTCAGGTTTTTAGATAGACAGATTTGATAAAGTTTTCACTTCGTTAGATTCACAACAGAGCCGCCCTCGTGATGAAGGCGGCTCCGTTTTTTTCATGTGGGATGCTTCCCTATGGTTTCGGGGTGTGCTCGGGGTCATAGAGGGCACACCACTCGGCATAGAGGGGATAGAGGTCGAGTGGCGCACGGTTGTACCATCCGTAGCCGTTACGGCGCTCGTGACCGATTTCCTCAAGCGATTTCCTGGGGACGCCGTCGCGGTCGCATACGTATGGCTCACCCTTCTCGAGGTCATAGAAACGGGCCCAGATAGGGAGCGGCTCGTCCGGGTCAGAGACAAGGCGTGTGTCGCCACCGTCGCCATAATGACGTTCGAGACGGACACCAGTGAGCTTATGGGTGTCAAACCACCGCATGGCACCGTGGACGGCCTCGCGTACCCGGGCGTCAGGTGCAGGGAGCGACATGAGCAGACGCACTATGCCGGCAGACTCTGAGGAGCAGTATGACGGGAGCTCGTATGAGCGCGCCGGGGCCGGAAGCAGCGTCTCACGGTCATGCTGCTGGCACCACACGGTGAGGTTGCCGTCTGCATCGCGTATCTGGGTCGCAAGGATACATTCGATACCCTTGGCAAATGCCGAGTCTATGCGCAGGGCTGTCGCCTTGTCTATCATGTCGGTATAGGGCGCCACAGATGCCGATATGTCACGCAAAATATTGAGCGTGTTTACCATGGCATTGTCATTATATGTGATATGCACCTGATAGCCGTGGTTCTCGGGCCAGAACTGGGGCCAACCTCCGCCGGGATACTGTCCCGACAGCAGGTATTCGACGCCACGGCGGAACGGCTCAAGCCATATCGTGTCGCCGGTTGCCTGGTAGAGTTTGGCCAGGAAATGCATCTCGCGGTTTGTCGCGCCGTTGTCGGTGGTCGAGTCATCCCTGCGCCATTTCTCTGCCTTCACGCTGTCGAGCTGCTGGGGTGTCATCGGCACAGACATGTTGATATTTTTTGGCCAGCCGCCGGTGACACGCTGGTAGGCTACCACCTGATGCCCCACCCTCACGGCTTCCTCTGTCTTGAAGAACCCTTTCGGCTGATGTTTGAGCAGATCCGGCACACGGGCAGCCATGGACGCCGAGGCGGAAATAAGAATAGTGGAAACGAGAAAAACTATATGTTTCATGGGTAGATTGAATAGATTATTCGCAAAATTACAACTTTTTTTCGTAACTTTGCCCTCATATACATCCATTAATCTTATATCCAACCATGAGAAAATCAGCCATCATGCTTGTAGCGTGGCTATTAGGTCTTATGGCCTGTGCCGCCGACACTCCTACTGCCGCCGAAGCCTGGAAGACAATCTATCCGGCTGTCGAGAAGCAGATCAAGGCCCCGCAGTTCCGCGACAAGGACTATCGCATCTTTGATTACGGGAAACCGTCAAAGACCGAGGGCTATCTCTACACCGAGCTAATCAACAAGGTCATAGACCGCTGTTCCGCCGAGGGTGGCGGGCGCGTGGTGATACCTGCCGGAACATGGCTCACCGGCCCCATCACGCTCAAGAGCAATGTGAACCTTCATCTTGAAGAGGGAGCCACACTGCTCTTCACCTCAGACCTCAAGGAATACCCCCTTGTCTACACCCGCTGGGAAGGTATGGACTGCTACAACTATCAGCCCATGATATATGCCTACGGCCAGAAGAACATCGCCGTGACAGGCAAGGGCACTGTAGACGGCGGTGGCGAGAATGCCAACTGGTGGCGCATGTGCGGTGCCGTGAAATATGGCTATGAGTTCGACAAGGGCATAATCTCGCAACGCATAGGGCGTCCCATCCTCATGGAGTGGAACGAGAAGGGTGTCCCCGTCGAGCAGCGCAAGATGGGCGACGGATACGGCATGCGCGTGCAGCTGCTCAACCCCGTCAAGTGCAAGAATGTGCTCATCGAGGATGTGACCCTGCTCCGCTCGCCGTTCTGGGTGATACACCCCCTGTTCTGCGAGAACCTGACAGTGCGTGGAGTGCACATACAGAACGACGGCCCCAACGGCGACGGCTGTGACCCCGAGTCGTGCAAGAACGTGCTCATCGAGAACTGCTTTTTCGACACGGGCGACGACTGCATCGCCATCAAGAGTGGCCGCAACCGCGACGGACGCACCGCCGGAATCGCTACCGAGAATGTCATCGTGCGCAACTGCCGCATGAAGAACGGCCACGGAGGCGTTGTCGTAGGCTCGGAAATCTCCGGCGGATTCAAGAATCTTTTTGTCGAGAACTGCGTGATGGACTCACCCGACCTCGATCGCGTGATACGCATCAAGACAAACTCGTGCCGCGGCGGTGTCATCGAGGACATCTTCGTGCGCAACGTCGAGGTGGGCCAGTGCAACGAGGCCGTGCTCAAGATTAACCTCGTCTACGAGCAGAAAGAGATATGCCAGCGCGATTTCCCCCCCACGGTGCGCAACGTATTCCTCGAGAACGTGACTTGCAAGGAATCGAAATATGGAGTCAAGATAGAGGGATTCGAAGACCTCTGCAACATCTATAACGTCGAGGTCAAGAACTGCGACTGGACCGGCGTGGCCACGGGCAGCAACTCGATCAAGGGACAGACCCGCGACATCCGCTTCGAGAACCTCAACATCAACGGAAAACCCGCCATCGAGACCCAGCCGATGTCAATGCGCATGAGCCTCTCCGAACTCAAGCGCTGGCCCGAGAGCTGGCAGGCCGACCACAGCCGCCGCCCCAAGTGGAGCTATTCGGTAGGCGTCGAGATGGACGCGCTCATGGCCGTAGCCCGCAAGACAGGCCACAAGCCCATGCAGGACTATGTGATGTCTTATATCGACACACTCGTGACACCTGCGGGCGAGATACTTACCTACAAGAAAGAAGACTACAAGCTGGACGACGTAAAGAACGGCATGCTGCTGCTCGAGGCACACTCGGTCACCTCCGACCCGCGTCTGCTCACAGCCGCCTCGACCCTCTATGACCAGCTCACCACCCAGCCCAAGACCAAGGAGGGAGGCTACTGGCACAAGCGCATCTATCCCCACCAGATGTGGCTTGACGGCCTCTACATGTCGTCGCCCTTCCTCACCGCCTATGCCAACAGCCAGCTCACAGGCAAGGCTCAGAAAAAGGCATACGACGAGGTTGCCCGTCAGTTCCTCACGGTGGCCAAGCATACCTACGACCCCGCCACAGGACTCTATCGCCATGCGTGGGACGAGAAGAAGGCACAGTTCTGGGCCGACAACAAGACAGGCCAGTCAGCACATTGCTGGGGCCGCGCACAAGGCTGGTTCTTCTGGGCGCTTACCGATGTGCTCGAGCAGTTCCCCGAGAACCATCCCAAACGTCCCGAGCTCGTCAAGCTGCTCGGCTCGATAGCCGACGGCATCATCAAGCATCAGGACGCCGAGAGCGGCGTATGGTATCAGGTAGTCGACGAGAGCGGCCGCGAGGGCAACTATCTCGAGTCTACGGCATCGGCCATGTACTGCTACAACCTGCTGCGCGCCGTCCGCCTCGGCCTGCTCCCCGAGAGCTACCGCGAAGCCGGTATCAAGGCATATAACGGCATACTTGACAAGTTCATCGTCACAGCCGAGGACGGCACCGTGTCGCTGACCGAGTGCTGTGCCGTGGCAGGTCTGGGCGGAGGCTCGTCGCAGCGCCGCAACGGCTCGTTCGAATATTACATCTCAGAGCCCAAGCGCGACAACGACGCCAAGGGCGTAGGCCCCTTCATCCTCGCCTCCCTCGAGATGGAACAGATGAAATGAGGTTATAGGGTTATGAGGTCATAGGGTTATAAGTCTTATAATTTTTATAAATCTTATATAATTTATAGACCAAACCCATAACCCCATAACCCTTCCTATTCGCTTGCGGGGATGCCTCAATAATGCATCACCGCAAGCGAATAGTCGTCAAGAGCTATAAGCCCTTTGTCGTATAAAGACATTATCCATCTTCCGTAGCCGTTTTTGTCATAGACATTCTTGCGAATCTTCGCAATCACCGATTTCTCAAATACGGCAGAGGGCATACACATACATTCCTTCACTATATTGCCGTTCTTTGAACTCGATTTTATCGCACGGTCCAGTTCATCGGCAAACCTTTCTTTAGCAGACATCTCATACATCATCATGATGTAGTGTGCCAATGCGTCACTGGCCACAAATACCGTCATCCCCTTCTTCAGCTCGAAGCAGCCACACCTGAATCCCTCCGGGTCAAGCTCATCCTTGCAGTTTATCAGGTATGGCGGACGGTCGAAATCCTTGAGCTCCGAAAAAGAGAAATAAAGCCCCTTTGTCGCCCGGTCATATATGAACACCACACTGTCACCATAAGTCATCCACCTACACACCCCGTCCGCCCCTCTCCAGACGGCTGCAAGCGTTGCGAAAGAACCCTCGTCATAGAACTTGTCAAGAGCCATTCCGCCGATTCGCTTTGCCCATACCTCGGCCTGATTGTAATATCTTTCCCAGATTCCGCCAATCCAGCCGTCAAGTTCCCCGGCAGAGCCGATTGGTGTCTCAGGCAGATTCTTGAGCAGATATGCCGACCATCGGTCTGCAAACAGACCTCCGCCCCCTGCGCCGTCCGAGACCGCAATCATATTCTTCCGGGCCACGACCGCATCCTCGTTTACGGCATTGCGTTCAGGCTTACCGAGTGTTACACACCTTGTCTTTCTCATCTCGCCTGACTTATGTTAGTCGGAGTTCCTATATCCATCAGCTTTATCAGTGTAGACATGTCTGCATTGACTGCCATTGCCGAATGTCTCACCGACGAGTCTATATCCTGCATCCTGCATATCTCCTCGTTATAACGCAGCGGCAACAGGCTTGACAAATCAAACAGATCGGACGCATAACCGTTACCGCCAAGCTCATCCTTGGATGTCGGGAATGTCTGCACCGACCCGCCATCGGCTGTTATATGTATGTTGAACAGCAGCACATTGCCATCGTTCGTGAACATCGACTTCAGTTCGTTGGCTCTCTGTTGCACCATTTCTTTTGTCGCGCCGTTATACGCACCGTCCGTGATGTTTATGATTGTCGGAGGATAGCAGTCCTTGTCGTGATGCTCTTCCATCCACCTATCAAGCAGACGTTTTGCATGGTCGAAAGCCTTGTGGAAATGTGTCCGTGAGCCGGTATGCCTTGCCTCTATCCACTGCACCTTCTCGACCTCCTTTACCACGGTTCCACGACGGGTCTTCTTCTCTTCCCTCACCGTTATGCGCTTCAACGGATTGTCGCGCAGCTCCTCGGGTGAGACAAAATCACGACCAGCCAGGTCACCGTCCCATGCGCTGTACGAATCCTCGCCATATCCTATCACGGCGATGTCAAAATAGTGCCTGACCTCATTCGCCTTGATACACCTCAGCACCAGCTCGTTTATCTGTCTGTTCACTATCCTCGCCACAGCCTCCGACATAGGCATAGTCTCTCCCAGCAGGTTAGTCTGTCGTGACATGCTCGCCGAATGATCCAACAGGAATATGAATGCCGTAGGCGTTGACCTCGTTATCTGTGCCGTGTACGGTGTCTTGCTCTGTATCTGCCTGTCGACAGTGGGCAGTGCGATGCCGAAATTGCCGATATTCAATATCTTGTCGATGGAGATGAAATGCTTCACCAGAACCTCGGCCTGAAAGAATGGCTGTTCCTCGACCGCGAGGTCAAAATGCCGTCGCGCCTTTATCGCATTGAAATGTATCTTCTTGAAATCGTCAAACGTCCCGCCAACGTTCTCGCCGGTGCGTGTGGCGTTGCGGTCGGCAAATCTGGTCTCGCTGTCATAAATGACCTCGGGGTCAATCTCCAGTATCACAGGGTTCGTTATGCGGCCTTCGTTCATAGCCACATACATCATAGGATGTTCGGTCGTAAAACTGAGCCTTACATAATGCTGCAGACTGTCCCTGCGGTCGAGGTCTCGTGACAACCCGCTGCCGCCGGGCTTGGCTATCGTTATGCCTCTCGACTCACAGTCGGCCCACGAGAACAGTCCTCCGTTGTCTATTATCGACTTCAGGTTGTCACGGTCTGTGAAATGATATAACTTTTTAATGCCATTGGCTTCTATGAGCCTTCTGAAGGACTCATGGTCATGTCTTCTTGCCATATAATTCAGATTTTTTATAAAAACGGTAATGTCGGTTCCTGGTTCTCTTCCCTGTCGCCGTATGGATAAAGGCCCTCAACGTATGCCTTTATCAGGTATGCGTGCGATAGCGGCTTTACGGGACTGTCCACGTCACAGCAGGTATTATAGTCAAGCAGCACTATTGTCCGCTCCTTGGATGCCCCCCTGAGACGGTCTATTATACTTGACACCCTGTTTTCGAGCATCCAACGGTATGTCGGTATATATATCTGCTGTTTAGCCTCGACATACCCCAATATCTCGTCGCCATTCACGCCTTTTCTATGCCCTAAAACACGGCCATGGGTACGGACTGTCCTTTTCAGGTTTTTCATAGTGCCGTTTCTGAACATTGCGGCGTCTACGTCCTCACCTTCAAAGACTTTCAGGCCCTGCCACACACCTTCCACACACTCTGCAGTAACACCGCCGCTGAATGGCACCGGAATCCCACCGTGCGGATAGAACGGGCTCAGTTTCACAAGTCCGTCCCTGGCATTGCTCGTCACATCCGCAACAACCGCACCCGGATATTTCTTGAGTATATTCTCTATCTTCTTTCGTTTTGACTCTATAACTATCATATTATCTTACGACTATCTTACAATCAGATGGTACACCTTCAAATTTCACATTCTCTAAAGATTTAGGTACCTCTATTCTTTGCATGGAGAAACAAAAACGAAAAACGCCATTACCAATTTTGGAGACCGAATCAGGTAAAACTATGCTTTGCAACGAATTACATCCCTCAAAAGCAGCATTATCAATTTTAGTCACCGAATCAGGTAGCACTATGCTTCGCAAGGATCTACAGAGTCCGAATGCAGACTCCCCTATTTCTTTTACCGAATCAGGTATTTCTATTCTCTCATCCGTATTCAAACAAGTTAGCAGTCGTCCGTTATCGTCAATTAACAGTCCTTTTAAGAGCTTAAACTTACTCCTCTCTGGAACTATTAATTGCAACTGCTTACAGTGGTAAAAAGGATTTTCCCCAATTGAGATTAAAGATTCCGGTAAGTTCACGCTTTGCAAGGAACTACACTCTATGAAAGCATAATTCCCAATTTTAGCCAAGGAATCAGGGAGCACTATACTTCGCAAGGCCCTACAATATCCGAAAGCTTTATCTCCAATTTCATTCACCGAATCGGGTAGCACGATGCTTTGCAAGGATCCACACGACATAAAAGCTTCCTCACCAATTTTAGCGACCGAATCATGCAGCAATATGTTTTGCAATGAGTCACATCCATAAAAAGCCCTATCTCCAATTTCGGTAACCGATTCAGGGAGCTGTATATCCTTATCATTATTCAAACAAGATACTAAACGACCGGCATCAATTAACAGACTATTTATGAGCTCAAACTTACTCCCTTGAGGAATTCTTAACTGCAACTGACTACAACCTTCAAAAGGATTGCTACCCAGGGTAATTAAGGATAATGGTAGGTTAATACTTTGCAAGGACTGACAATATACGAAAGCCTCATCTCCAATCTCAGTCACCGAATCAGGCAGAACGATGCTCTGTAAAGAACTACAACAACCAAAAGCCTCATTGCATATAACTCTCGTCCCCCTTTTAACATTATATTCTGTTATTCCTTTATTACATTTCAGCAACCTTTTCCCATCCTTGCTATAAATCACACCATATTCATCTTCTATACCATTTTTCAGGTCTTCATCAGTCCTTACTGTGCTCAGATTCTCTTCCTTTTTGAGTTTGGCGGTCATGAACAATCTGAACGAGACCAAATCAAGGCTATTCTTTGCCAATGCAATATGGAATGTGCCCAATAGCAATGATAATTCGGAGTCGGTTGATAGCGCCTGAATCTTGGCCATAGTCTCAGACTTGGCAATATCCCTGAAATCAGCCTCGTTAAGCAAAAGAGTATATTTTTCGTTACGTTTCAACCCGGGATTAAGGGCTATCGCCTTGAGCGACATGGCAATCAGCGCTATGGGGAAATCGTCAATCTGCTCGTTGAAATCATCGCTGCTCCTCAACGGGTGCCGATAGTCGGGACTACCTGTCTCACGGGCCTTCTCACCCTTCATGGCCGGTACATACATGCCGTCATAGTCGACAAGCACGAGCGAACCATCATGCCTTACAAGGATATTGTCGGGTTTGAGGTCTCCATGCGCGAAAGGCTGCGCCATCAGCCATGCGGCCATGCGGTTGAACCGATAGCTGAGCATGGCCAATGAATACACGTCACTGAGATTGCGTTTGATGTACCTGTCAAGGGTCTCCCCCTCGACCCACTCCATCACCACGACAGGAAATTCCTCAGTGTCGCAATGCGCTGAATCGACAAACAGCTCATCTTCGAGATAGCGCAATGGCAGAATATATGACGAGGAAACGGAGTCCAACTCATCGGCAATCTTACGGTAGCCCTCATCACGCCCCTTCTGGTCTTTGATAAAACATTTCACGGCATAAAATGTCCCATCACGGCTGTCTCTCATCTTGAACACAACCGCAAAATTACCGCTCGACATCACGGGATCTCCGCGACCGTCAAGCACCGGGCGCAGTGACGACAGTTCGTTGAAATTATCCTCTGCCGCGAGGATGGCCTCTCTGTATTCAGATATCAAGGGGTATTCCATAGCTCAAATCATAACAGCTCCATAGCATAATGCAAATGTAACTATTTTTTCGCAACAATATCTCCATTCCTCAAAAAAGATTTCACACCCCCATTCCGGCATCCTTGCGACGGTACGTCTGCGGGGTCATGCCTGTGATGTTCTTGAAGAGACGGCAGAAATATGCCACATCACTGAATCCGAGATCGTATGCGACCTCCTTGACAGGTTTGGTCTCGGTGACAAGCCTTAACTGCGCCGCCTCGATGCGGCGCTTGTTTATATATCGCCCGGGGGTGGTGGACATCTCGCGCCTGAAGAGCCTTATCAGATAGTCTTTCGACAGGTGGACGGTCTCGGCAAGTGACTCGAGGCAGAGGGTCGGCGATGTGAGATTGGCGCGGATATGGCTCAGGACGGCCTGTATGCGCGCATCGTTCACGTATGTCTTCGGGACTGCCCGGCGCATGAAGCGTGACAGCAGGATATATATCAGGCCTCTCGACTCGACGCGGGCCCACAGCTCGCGCTGTCTGTTCAGTTCCACACAGTCTATTATCGAGCGGCTGTCGCCGTATGTGCTCGGGTCGGTCTGCCGCAACGCCATGCCGGGACAGAGCGCGAGCAGCCTCTCGACATGGCGCAGGTCGTCTGCCGTAGCCTCGATTTCAGAGGGCATCTCCCAGTCCTCGAGCAGATACTGGCCCGATTCGTCATAGAGATGTATGTAATAGTGGTCAAACTCCCTGCGGCACCTGCAGCTATGGGGGGTGAAGGCGGGTATGATATACATGTGTCCGGCCCTCAGCACAGTGACGCCGTCGGGGGTCGAGACCTCGGCCTCGCCCGAGATGATATAATATATGCGTGTGAACGGACTGCGCACATCGCTGAAATTCCACTCCGGCCCGCAGCGATGCCGTCCGATATGAAGCACAACAAGGTGCATCGAGTCTATGACACTGTTCATCTATACCGTATGTTTATGACAACAAAGGTAGCTAAACAGACAGCGACAAGGAGTAAGGCAGAGTATGTTATAAAACATAAAGTCGATTTTATCCAATCCTATGACATGATTGTGCAACTGATGTGAGGTCGCGGGAGAGTAACTTTGCGGCATAAATCAATCCCATAGAAACCGAATCAGTACATACGATGAAAAAATATCCCAAGATAGGCATACGTCCCACCATCGACGGGCGCCAGGGTGGTGTCCGCGAGAGCCTCGAAGATAAGACCATGAGCCTGGCACGTGCCGTAGCCGACCTGATAAGCACAAACCTGCGCAACGGCGACGGCAGCCCCGTCGAGTGTGTCATTGCCGACGGCACGATAGGCCGTGTGGCCGAGAGCGCAGCCTGTGCCGAGAAATTCGAGCGCGAGGGTGTGGGTGCCACCATCACCGTGACATCATGCTGGTGCTATGGCGCCGAGACGATGGACATGAACCCCTGGTGGCCCAAGGCCGTATGGGGATTCAACGGAACCGAGCGTCCCGGAGCCGTCTATCTGGCCGCCGTGCTCGCCGCACATGCCCAGAAGGGTCTTCCGGCGTTCGGCATCTACGGCCACGACGTCCAGGACCTTGACGACAACACCATCCCCGCCGATGTGGCCGAGAAGATACTGCGTTTCGCCCGCGCCGCACAGGCCGTGGCTACAATGCGCGGCAAGTCGTACCTCTCGATGGGCAGCGTGTCGATGGGCATAGCCGGGTCGATTGTCAATCCCGATTTCTTCCAGGAATATCTCGGAATGCGCAACGAGTCAATAGACCTCACCGAGATTATCCGCCGCATGGCCGAGGGCATCTACGACCACGAGGAGTACGAGAAGGCCATGGCATGGACCGAGAAGCACTGCAAGGTCAACGAGGGATATGACATCAACTTGCCCGAGAAGACAAAGACCCGCGAGCAGAAGGACGCCGACTGGGAATTCATCGTCAAGATGACCATAATCATGCGCGACCTCATGACAGGCAATCCCAAGCTCAGGGAGATGGGATTCAAGGAAGAGGCCCTCGGCCACAACGCCATCGCCGCCGGATTCCAGGGCCAGCGCCAGTGGACCGACTTCTATCCCAACGGCGACTACTCCGAGGCACTGCTCAACACCTCATTCGACTGGAACGGCATCCGCGAGGCATTTGTCGTGGCCACCGAGAATGACGCCTGCAACGGCGTGGCCATGCTCTTCGGGCACCTGCTCACCAACAGGGCACAGATATTCTCGGATGTGCGCACATACTGGAGCCCCGAGGCCGTTAAGCGTGTCACCGGCAAGGAGCTTACAGGCCTCGCCGCCAACGGCATAATCCACCTCATCAACTCGGGCGCCACAACTCTCGACGGCACAGGCCAGGCTACCGACGCCGAGGGCAACCCCACTATGAAACCTCATTGGGAACTGACGGACGAGGAGGTTGACCGCTGTCTCAAGGCCACCACATGGTATCCGGCCAACCGCGACTATTTCCGCGGAGGAGGCTTCTCGTCCAATTTCCTCTCGCGCGGCGGAATGCCCGTGACCATGTCTCGCATCAATCTTGTCAAAGGCCTCGGCCCTGTGCTGCAGATAGCCGAGGGATGGACCGTGGAGATTGACCCCGAGATAAACAAGATACTCGACGAGCGTACAGACCGCACATGGCCCACGACATGGTTCGTACCGAGACTCAACGACACACCCGCCTTCAAGGATGTCTACTCGGTCATGAACAACTGGGGAGCCAACCACGGCGCCATCAGCTACGGCCATATCGGTCAGGACCTGATAACCCTCGCCTCGATGCTTCGCATCCCCGTATGCATGCACAATGTCGACGACGACAAGATATTCCGTCCGTCGGCATGGAACGCCTTCGGCATGGACAAGGAAGGCTCGGACTACAGGGCATGTGCCGCATACGGCCCCATCTATAAATAAGCCGCCATGCAGGGATACCTCGTCAGGCAATATGACGGCCCGGTCAGGCGTTACTGCCGCACGCTGCAGTTGCGCGACAATCCCGAGCTCATAGCCATGTATCGCGACCGCCACGCCGAGGGCCACATCTGGCCCGAGATTCTCGAAGGGATACGCAGCGTGGGGATACTCGAGATGGAAATATACATACGCGGCACATTGCTGTTCATGATAATCGAGACCGCACCGGATCTCGACCTCGACGACGCCATGACACGCCTCGCGACACTGCCTCGCCAACAGGAATGGGAGGACTACATGTCAATATTCCAGGACTGCGGAGAGGGTGCGACATCAGACCAGAAATGGCAGCCGATGGAACGTATGTTCCACCTCTACTGATAAGACCGATTTCATAAGATCATGATAGCCCTCGGGCCTGACGGAGTGATTCCGGCTGGCCCGAGGCATGTTGTATGGAGAGGTTGGCGGTCAGAATGACATCTGTGCCATGAGGCTGAAACGACGTCCCCAGGCATGGGCTCCAGAGAATTCGGCACGCTTGCCAAACGAGAACTCACCGCCAAACAGGATGCGTGGTGTGAGGTTGTAGAACAGGTTGGCAGCTCCGAAGAGACCATATTTATACTGGTCAGAGAAATGGCTCTGGGTCACACGCGCCTGTCCGAACGACAGGGAGGAATAGAGCCTGGTGTTGAAATGATAGGTCGCACCTACGAGATAGCTCCACGACGGGAGGGTCGACATGCGTCCGTCATAGCGTGAATCAGCCACCAGATCATACTCGCTCAACAGGAAATTGCCTGTATTGTTTGTGTACGAACGTCCGAAATTGAGTGTGCCATAGAGCGTCAGGGGAAGCACGGGATTGAATACGGTCGAAAGCTGGAATCCCCACCCCTTGGGGGTATGGTTGGTCTGGTTCACAAGGTTCCGGTATGGGAGCCAGCGCACTATGCCAGACAGGCGGACATGCTGGCCCGGAGCCCACTCGTATTGTGCCATGGCCACGATGTCGGGCACACTCTGCTTGCGTGCGGCTGCCGAAGGGTCTCCGTCGGGAAGGTTGACCCCCTCAAACGAGAGAGAGGGAGCCTCGACCGAAGCGGCCACCGACACACCCGAATTCCTGAACGTATGCAGATAGCGGATGAGCATCGTGGTGTAGTCCATGCTGAGGGTCGTACCGTTTACATCGACAATAGGAGGCTCGGCAGCACCGTCAGAGAATGTCGAGGTAGCATAACCCACAGTCCAGTCATTAAGGGTGACGTATGCCTTGTTGAGCTTGAAATCATTGCTCGCGCCACCGTTGAACTTGGCCTTGATATACACCTGATACAGGCCTATCCTTGAGTCATGACCGATGATGCGGAAATACAGGGCCGTACCAGCGGGGGTGGCGCCGAGATGATTGCGGTTCAGCTCATCACGTGTCATCGGGATGTCGTAGGGTGAGAAAGAGGAGCCCGGCTGCGAATTGCCCGGGTCAAAGTATGTGCGCACCTTGATGTCTCCACCTACGCCCATGGCCAGATTGGCGTCACGGCTCATGAAAAGGAAATATGGCGCATCAGGCTGGCGTGTATTCTCGAACTGGTTGATATAGAACTGCTCAATCAGCTTGCGTTGAGACTGAGGAGACGGCTGTCCCTTGGCCTCATTGCCCATAAGTATGATACGGTGATCCTGCATGATTGAATCGCGTGCGGCCTGACGCACAGTCCGGGCTGACAACGGAGCAGCCATAACCCCGGCCATGAGAAGCAGGGCTGCGAAGCGTGATGAATTTTTCATGTCGCGTTCTTATGTTTTTGGTGTGATGCGTGGAATAATGTGACTTTTACATCCTATAACAATATTCCCCATGTAAAAGTTGAAAAAAATCCGAAGTCGATGTAACGTTTCAGGCGTTTTTCAGTCTTATATACAGAATGGACCGCAAAGAGTTTTCAGCTATGGCACCTGCCCTGCGTGAACGCGTCATCGGAATGGCGGGACGGATATGTCCCCCGGATATTGCCGATGATGTGGCTCAGGACACACTCTTGCGGCTATGGACGATGCGCGAGAAGCTCGATGCATATTCGAGCATCGAAGCCCTGGCCATGGTGATAGCCCGCAACCGGGCCATAGACCTGATGCGCGAAGCCGGAACCCACACGGGGCTCGACGGCATAGAGCGGCAGGAACTCTATCCGGCCCCCGACGAGGTCGTGACGACAAGCGAGACCGCCGCAGAGATTGACACCATCATGTCGTCTCTACCTTCCGTACAGCAGGCTGTGCTCAGGATGCGTCATGTCGAGGGCATGGAAATCGAAGAAATAGCACGGACCATAGGCTCTAAGCCCGGAGCCATCCGTACCGCCCTGTCGCGGGCACGACAGAATGTAAAGGAACTCTTCTTGAAACGACAGTTATGATTGACAAAAGCAACTATCCCGAATACATAGACCGCTTCCTCAACGCCGAGACGACTCTCGACGAGGAACGCGAGCTTTACGAGTGGTTCAGCCGCCCGGACATCCCGGCCGAAGCCATGAGATGGCGCGAAATGTTCGGCTGGTACGAGGGACTCGGCACCGAAAGTGCACAACCTGCAGTCGACCGTTCCAAACCATCGCCTTTAAGGATTCTGCCCCTCACACGCTGGCAATGGACCGGAGTGGCCGCAATGCTCGCCGTCCTGCTCACCGTGGGGCTCTGGATGCGTCCCACACACACCGAGCTGTCGGAATATCAGGCATACGAGGGAAGCTACATCATGCGAGACGGCAAGAAGATAACCGACCTGTCGGTGGTGGTGCCCGAGGTTCAGCGCATAGAGGCCGACATAAACCGCCATCTCGCCGCCATGGACAGCCGCTTCGAGGGGGTCGACGAGGAGGTCGACGCAATGCTCATGCGCACCATCGAGCCTGAGAATCCCCGCATACGCGAAATAATACAGTCATCACTCTGATAACAACTCCACCCCATGAAAATATACCGTGTCATAATCATCCTGCTTGCCCTCATCCCGGCAGTCTGCACAGCACAGACATCACTGACAAAAGTTCTCGAAACCCTTGAGGGCTCCGACAAGGTGCGCGACGTAATCTATCTGGAGAAGCGCGACCCCAAGTCGCACAAAATCTATGAGTGCAAGCGCATATTCACGTTCACCGACTCCAAGATGGCGCGCCGCATCGTGGATGCTGTCAAGAAAGAGCGTCCCAACTCGGTCAGGTATCAGGTCAATGTCGACAAGGAGAGCGCCATTTACCTGATAGAGTTCCGTCACGAGCGCCAGAAGACACGCTATACCCTCATCAAGGACAACGAACAGAAATGGACATTTGTCTATCAGCTCGTTCCCAGCAACAAACGTTTCAGCGACGTGAGCCCGGCCGACAGGTTCACAGACAGGAAGAACACCTTGATACAAGGCCAGCTCGCATTGCAATCCATGGCCACCATGGACTGAATATACATAAAGAAAGAATCTGATACCAGCGAAAAGCCATGAGGTATATTGTGTCCTTATTTCTGGTTTTTGTGGTCTGCGAGTTGAAAGCTCACAATCTGCAACTCATCACAGGCAGTGTCACTGATAATGAAAGAAACGTCCTTGCCGGTGCCACAATACGCTGTTTCGTAGATGATTCCACTTTCGTCAAGGGGACAACTACCAACGCGGACGGATTATTCAGACTGGAATTGCCGAGGACCGACAGGACACGACGGCTCGTTTTCAGCTATCTCGGATATAATGAGCTGGTGGTCAACCTACAGCCGTCTGAGGAAACGACTATACGTCTTGGCGACATCGTCATGAAAAAAGATGCCATGCAGATACACGAGGTGGTGGTGCTTGGCGAAAGCCGCGTGCGGACGGAGGAAAAACTTATGGTATTTCCGACCAAGGAGGAACTTCGCCATGCCTATGACGGTTATAGCGCCTTGGACGCATTGATGTTGCCCGAGCTGAATGTCAACACTTTCGACCACTCTATCAAATACATGAATCAATCTGTGCTGTTATGCATCAACGGGCGCGAGGCCACCCAAAGCGAGGTGCGCGACCTTGATGCCAAGAGCATAACGCGGGTAGACCTGTATCCTATGGGGAAACCTGAGTTCCCTCAGGCAAGCACGGTGATAGACTATGTCTTGAAGGTCCGGGACTATGGAGGCACGGTCGGATTCTATGCCAATCATTATCTTACGCGCTTAGCGGGCGACGGGCGTGCCAACACGCAGTATTTCCAAGGTAAGTCAGAGTTTGCCCTGTCACTGTCCGGCAGTTATGAAAACACTGATTTTCATAATAAGGGCCAGACCGTCACGACATATGATTTCCCCAATGGGGCTGTGACAAGAATTGATCGCTTCATGCCCTCAAGTGATGACTCGCACCGCATCAATGGTTATTTCAATTACATTTATCGCGACAAATCGCAGGACATCTATGTATCCTTGCGAATGAACCAGGGCAGATTTGAGACAGGAAATCATAGCACCCTGCAATACGATACAAAGCCTTCGGTATTTGTCAGGGAAGAACAGACTAAATCAAACAGCCTTAATCCCGGACTGAAGCTGCAATACACCCGGAAACTCCCGCATAGCCAGCGCCTTCGTGCCGAACTGTATGGAAGCTATGGCGATAATGATTATGACCGATGGTATGAACATCGCGAGGATGATGACATTACGGACATCTATCGCAACAGTACCGATGAGAAAAGTTATTATGTCAACGGAAAGTTCAATTATACCAAGACCTTCCCTAACAAGTCTTCATTGAATGTCGACTTCGGACAGGATTATACGCATACCGACAACCTCAATCTGCGTGGTGATGAAACCTATGACGTATCGCTTGATAAAAGCAACACACGTCTGAATGCGACCTATAATTACCGCATAAAAAACCGCTTCAATATCCGGGCAAGAATAGCCGGGCATATCTCCCATGTAAGGACAGGAGACGTCTCGACCACCAACGTATTCTTTACCCCGTCGATCCGATTTTCATACATATACAAGAAGCACTCCTTTACATTGAATGGACAGGCTGCCAGCGTGGAAGCCAGCAATGCCAACCGCACAGGAGACGAATACCGATATAATGAATATGAAATCATACAGGGCAATCCCGATTTGAAAGATTTCATAAGATATGATGCCCTCTTTACGCATACATGGAACATCAACCAGCGGTTCACGTGGATGACCTATGCCATGTTTTATCTTAACACAGACATGATCTATCGGAAGTGCGAGTATGATGAAATGCGTAATTCATTGATATGGAGGGTCCAGAACAGCGGGACGAATTGGCAGCAGCACTATGAAGGAGCCATCCAATATAATATAATTCCCGCGTGTCTGTATGTTCGCGCAGGCTTGCTCTTTGACTATGATAAGGTGAATGTATGGAAGACCATCTATCATCATGCATTTTATGCCATGGGGCAGATTGTCTTTCAGTATAAAGGCTTTAGGACACGTCTTGGCGTTCTGACGCAGCCGGAGGCGATTAACAATCAGACCGGACGCATCTCCAGATACCAGCCCACCATAAATATCAGTGCGTCTTACAGTGTGGATAACTGGAATTTCCAGCTTTCATACGAAAACCCTTACAGGAGGGAATTGCGCGAGTCTATTGATCTGGGAATATACAGACAGACTGTACTCACACGGGTCCCGTATATGTATGACAATATTGGCCATTTAAGTGTCAGCTACCGTTTCAACTATGGCAAGAAGAAGCACAAGTTTGACAATACAGAGGTAATAGACATCAACCAGACAACTATCTCGAAATAATAATCAGTTACATCATAAAACCGCGTGCGGGCGCCTGTCGGGATGACATGCGCCCGCACTGACTTTGCCAAATCGTTCATTCAACCACGAAAAATCGTTCATTGTGCATGCGATGCGTGTTAATATCTCTTAATTGACCGATTTTTATTAGGTATATCTCGGCAAATAAACGTAATTTTGGGGAGAATAATCAAACCCATTACCTTTCATTACACCCCATGAAATCTTTGATGCCAGCAGCTGCCGTAGCCCTGATGCTCGCCGCAGCATCCTGTGGCGGCAAGCATGAGACCGCCCGGACCATAAGCGGACTCGACCCGGACGCATTTTCAGACACACGCGACGGAAAGCCCGTAGCGCTCTACACCCTGACCAACAATAACGGCATGGAGGTATGCGTGACCAATTTCGGTGGCCGCATCGTGTCGCTCACGGTGCCCGGCAGGGATGGACAGCCACGCGATGTGGTGCTCGGGTTCGACAGCATACAGGCTTATTATCCCGAGAACAACCAGACCGATTTCGGAGCTGCCATAGGCCGGTATGCCAACCGCATCGACCACGGACGCCTCCCTGTAGGGGGCGACACCATACAGCTCCCTGTCAACAATTTCGGACATACCCTGCATGGGGGCCCGGAAGGATGGCAGTATAAGGTCTATGATGTCGTGTCATCGACAGACTCGACGCTGACACTGGCCATGGACTCGCCCGACGGCGACAACGGATTCCCCGGCAATGTCAAGGCCACCGTCACCTATACGCTCGGGGCGGACAACAGGCTCGCCATCGACTACGCGGCCACCACGGATGCCCCGACAGTGATAAACATGACCAACCACTCGTATTTCAACCTCTCGGGCGACGCCTCGCAACCCGTCACCGACGACCTGCTCATGGTCAATGCGTCGGGCTACACCCCCGTCGACTCTACCTTCATGACCACCGGCGAGATACTGGCCGTAGAGGGCACTCCGATGGATTTCCGCCAGGCACGTCCTATAGGCACCAACATCAAGGATTTTGACAACGTGCAGATAAAGAACGCCAACGGATATGACCACAACTATGTGCTCAACACCAATGGCGACATCACAGTCCCCGCAACCGTGCTCACATCTCCGGCCAGCGGCATCACGCTCACTGTCTACACCGACGAGCCCGGCATACAGGTCTACTCGGGCAATTTCCTCGACGGGACTGTGACAGGCAAGGGTGGAACCACCTACAACCAGCATGCCGGAATCTGTCTCGAGACACAGAAGTATCCCGATACCCCCAACAAGCCGCAGTGGCCCTCGGCTACCCTGACACCCGACAGGCCGTACGAAAGCCACACGGTGCTCGAATTCACCACGGAGAAATAATAACACAACAACAAAAAGCAAAATAAAATTCTAATCCATGAGTACACTTGACTGGATAGTGATCGGTCTGTTCTTCGTCTGCCTGATAGGAATCATCTGGTGGGTGATGAGGCAGAAGCAGAACAATGCCGCAGACTATTTCCTCGGCGGCAAGGACGCCACCTGGATAGCCATCGGCGCCTCAATCTTCGCATCTAACATCGGTTCCGAACATCTCATCGGCCTCGCAGGTTCAGGTGCCGCATCAGGCATGGCTATGGCACACTGGGAGATTCAGGGCTGGATGATTCTCATACTCGGCTGGGTATTCGTGCCATTCTACACACGCTCGATGGTCTACACGATGCCTGAGTTCCTCGAGCGCCGCTACAACCCCGCATCGCGCACCATACTCTCGCTCATTTCGCTCATATCATACGTGCTCACCAAGGTTGCCGTCACCGTCTATGCCGGCGGCCTGGTGTTCCAGCAGGTATTCGGCATCGACACCCTGTGGGGCATTGATTTCTTCTGGATCGCGGCAATCGGCCTTGTGCTCATCACGGCGCTATACACCATCTTCGGCGGCATGAAGTCTGTGCTCTATACCTCGGTGCTCCAGACTCCGATACTGCTGTTGGGCTCGCTCATCATCCTTGTGCTCGGACTCAAGGAGCTGGGCGGCTGGAACGAGATGATGAAGATTTGCTCGGCTGTAGAGGTAAACGAGTATGGCGACACGATGACAAACCTGATCCGCGACAACCGCGACGGACAGTTCCCGTGGCTCGGCGCCCTCATAGGCTCGGCCGTAATCGGATTCTGGTACTGGTGTACCGACCAGTTCATCGTGCAGCGCGTGCTGTCAGGCAAGGACGAGAAGGAGTCGCGCCGCGGCACCATCTTCGGAGCCTATCTCAAGCTGCTCCCCGTGTTCCTCTTCCTCATCCCCGGTATGATTGCCTATGCCCTGCACTGGAAGACAGGCAATTTCCTCCCCGTCATGGCTAACGGCGCCCTCAACACCGACGCCGCCTTCCCCACCCTCGTGGCAAAACTGCTCCCTGCAGGTGTCAAGGGCCTCATCGTGTGCGGTATCCTCGCAGCCCTGATGTCGTCGCTGGCATCGCTCTTCAACTCGTCGGCAGCCCTCTTCACCATCGACTTCTACCAGCGCTGGAAACCTCAGACCCCCTCCAAGCAGCTCGTCCGCATCGGTCAGGCCGCCACAGTGGTCATCGTGATTCTCGGCATCCTGTGGATACCCATCATGCGCTCTATCGGCGATGTGCTCTACCTCTATCTCCAGGATGTGCAGAGCGTCCTCGCCCCAGGCATCGCGGCGGCGTTCCTCATGGGCATCTGCTGGAAGCGTACAACCGCACAGGGAGGTATGTGGGCCCTTATCTCGGGCCTCATCATCGGTCTGTGCCGTCTGGGCGCCAAGATATACTACAGCAATGCCGATGTCATCCCCGGCGGCGACAGCTCGAACCTGTTCCAGTATCTGTTCTATGACGTGAACTGGCTCTTCTTCTGCGGCTGGATGCTTGTATTCTGTCTCCTTGTCGCCATCGTTGTGTCGCTGTTCACCAAAGCTCCCGAGCCCGAGAAGATACAGGGTCTCGTGTTCGGCACCGCCACGCCCGAGCAGATAGCCGCCACCCGCGCAAGCTGGGGCGCATGGGATGTGATACACACCGTCATCATACTCGGCATCACCGTCGCATTCTATATATATTTCTGGTAAGTCATCGAATCTTGACCTATAGGGCCTATGAGTCCTATAGGTCTTATATCTTTTATATTTATGCTTGAAGAACTTAAAGCAAAAGTCTACAAGGCCAACATGGATCTTGTGAAGCACGGGCTTGTCATCTTCACCTGGGGCAATGTCTCGGGCATCGACCGCGAGAAGGGCCTTGTCGTCATCAAGCCTTCGGGGGTCAGCTATGACGTGATGAAGGCCGATGACATGGTGGTCGTCTCGCTCGCCACAGGCGAGGTTGTCGAGGGAGACCTCCGTCCGTCGTCAGACACTCCCACGCATCTTGCCATCTACCGTGCCTTCCCCGAGGCCGGAGGTGTCGTGCATACACACTCGACATACGCCACCGCATGGGCACAGGCCGGAATCGACCTCCCCAACATCGGCACCACACATGCCGACTATTTCCACGATGCGGTGCCCTGCACACCCGACATGACCAAGGCAGAGGTCGAGGGCGACTACGAGCTGGAGACCGGCAACGTGATAGTGCGCTGCTTTGAGGAGCGTGCCATCAATCCGGTACATACGCCCGGCGTGCTGGTCAAGAACCATGGCCCCTTCACATGGGGCAAGACCCCGGCCGAGGCGGTGCATAACGCCGTCGTGCTTGAGCAGGTGGCCAAGATGGCCTCGATAGCATATCAGGCCAATCCCGGGCTGACGATGAATCCGCTGCTGGTCGAGAAGCATTTCTCGCGCAAGCACGGCCCGAACGCTTATTACGGACAGAAGAAATAACACAAATCAGGATAACTAATAAAACACAAAAGATATGGCATTTGAAAATCTCGAAATATGGTGGGTGACAGGCGCACAGCTCCTCTATGGCGGTGACGCCGTCGTCAAGGTCGACGCACACAGCAAGGAAATGGTCGAAGGGCTCAACGCTTCGGGGCGCCTCCCCATCAAGGTTGTCTACAAGGGCACCGCAAACTCGTCGAAGGAGGTACAGGACGTGATGCGCGCCGCCAACAACGACGCCTGCTGCGCAGGCATCATCACATGGATGCACACCTTCTCGCCCGCCAAGATGTGGATACACGGGCTCCAGGAGCTCCGCAAGCCCCTGCTGCACCTGCACACCCAGTATAATGCCCAGATACCCTGGGAGGAAATCGACATGGATTTCATGAACCTGAACCAGAGCGCGCACGGCGACCGCGAGTTCGGCCACATCTGCGCCCGCATGGGTGTCCGCCGCAAGGTTGTCGTAGGCTACTGGAAGGACGAGGCCACACAGGACAAGATTGCCGTGTGGGAGCGCGTCGCAGCCGCATGGGCCGACTCGCAGGATATGGTAATCCTCCGCTTCGGCGACCAGATGAACAATGTGGCCGTGACAGACGGCGACAAGGTGGCAGCCGAGATGCAGTTCGGCTATCATGTCGACTACTGTCCCGTCAGCACACTCATGGAGTTCCACAAGGCCGTCAAAGACGAGGATGTCAAGGCTCTCTATGACGAGTATCTCTCGCTCTATGACTACGACCCTGCAATCGCCGTCGAGGGGAGTGCCGAGCACAAGTCGGTGATGAACGCCGCACGCGCCGAGCTGGCACTGCGCGCCTGTCTGAAGCACTATGGTGCCAAAGGTTTCACGACCAATTTCGACGATCTCGGCACCGCAGACATCAACGACCCCAAGTTCGAGGGATTCGACCAGATTCCCGGTCTGGCCTCACAGCGCCTCATGGCCGAGGGTTATGGATTCGGCGCCGAGGGCGACTGGAAATCGGCAGCCCTCTACCGCACACTCTGGTTCATGAGCCAGGGGATGCCCAAAGGATGCTCGTTCCTCGAGGACTATACCCTCAATTTTGACGGAGCCAACAGTGCCATCCTCCAGGCCCACATGCTCGAGATCTGCCCCAAGATTGCCGCCGCCAAACCCAGGCTTGAGGTACATTTCCTCGGCATAGGTATTCGCAAGGCCCAGACAGCACGTCTCGTGTTCACATCAAAGCTCGGCTCGGGTGTCACAGCCACCGTCATCGACATGGGCAACAGGTTCCGCCTCATCGTCAATGATGTCGAGTGCATCGAGCCCAAGAAGATGCCCAAGCTCCCCGTGGCCTCGGCCCTGTGGATACCGATGCCAAACTTCGAGATTGGCGCGGGTGCATGGATTACCGCCGGAGGCACACACCACAGCTGCTTCTCGTTCGACATCGATGCCGCATACTGGGAAGACTATGCCGAGATGGCCGGAATCGAGATGGTGCGAATCGGCAAGGACACCACAATGGAGAGCTTCAAGCGCGACCTCCGCATCAACGACGTCTACTACATGCTCAACAACCGGTAAGAAGCGATGGACGCAAAGACCACTATCGAATCAGGCAAGGCTATACTCGGCATAGAGCTGGGCTCGACCCGAATCAAGGCCGTGCTCACCGACCCGTCGGGCAAGCCTCTGGCCCAGGGGAGCCACGAGTGGGAAAACCAGCTCGTCGACGGTCTCTGGACGTACAGCACCGATGCCATCTGGCACGGCCTGAGGCAGTGCTACGAGTCGCTGCAGGCCGATGTGCGCCGTCTGTATGACACATCCATCGAGGCGCTCGGTGCCATAGGTGTATCGGCCATGATGCATGGCTATCTTCCGTTTGACAAGGAGGGCCATATGCTGGCGCCGTTCCGCACATGGCGCAACACCAACACCGGGCAGGCAGCCAGGATACTTTCCGACCTGTTTGTCTACAACATCCCTCTGCGCTGGAGCGTATCGCACATCTATCAGGCCATACTCAACGGCGAGGAGCATGTCAAGGATGTCGCATTCCTCACCACGCTGGCCGGATATGTTCACTGGCAGCTCACGGGCGAGAAGGTGCTCGGCATCGGCGACGCGTCGGGCATGATACCCGTAGACCCGGAGACAGGCACATATCACAAGCGCATGACCGACGAGTTTGACAACCTCGTGGCCCCCTATGGATTCGGCTGGAAACTCGCCGACATCCTTCCACGCATACTCATGGCCGGAGAGAAGGCCGGAGAGCTCACACCCGAGGGTGCCATGCGCCTCGATCCGACAGGGCGCCTCAGACCCGGTGTGCCGTTCTGTCCTCCCGAGGGTGACGCGGGCACCGGCATGGTGGCCACAAACGCCGTCCTGCCACGCACAGGCAATGTCTCGGCCGGGACATCGTCATTCTCGATGATTGTGCTCGACAAGGAGCTCTCGCGTCCCTACGAGATGATTGACATCGTGACCACCCCCGACGGACACCCCGTGGCGATGGTACACTGCAACAACTGCACCTCCGACCTCAATGCGTGGATAGGACTGTTCAAGGAGTATCTCGGGCTCATGGGTGCGGAGGCGGAGACGGGCGAGATTTTCAGCCGCCTCTATAACAAGGCTCTCGAGGGTGACGCTGACTGCGGTGGACTCGTAGCATACAATTTCATCTCCGGCGAGCCCGTCGTGGGCCTCGACGAGGGTCGTCCCCTCTTTGTGCGTGCCGCTTCAGACCGCTTCAACCTCGCCAATTTCATGCGCGCCAACCTCTACGCTGCCGTCGCCGTGCTCAAGATAGGCAATGACGTCCTCTTCAACGAGGAGCATGTCAAGGTTGACCGCATCACGGGTCACGGAGGCTTCTTCAAGACTCCCGGGGTTGGCCAGAGAGTGCTCGCGGCAGCCCTGTCGTCGCCCATCTCCGTCATGGAGACCGCCGGCGAAGGTGGTGCCTGGGGCATAGCCCTGCTCGCGGGATATATGGTCAACAATCCCGACGGACTCTCGCTGCCCGACTATCTCGACAAGGTGATATTCCTCGGCGACAAGGGTACGGAAATCGCCCCAACACGCGAGGAAATCGAAGGCTTTGACGCCTACATAGCCAACTATCAGGACGGTCTGGCCATCGAGCGTGCCGCCGTAAAAGCCAAGAAGATATGAGCGCGCAGGACGACGACATGCGCTGGGAGCTGGTCGGGAGTGAATACCTCTTCAACCGCCCCTGGCTCACGGTGAGGCGCGACACAGTGCGTCTGCCCAACGGCACGGTACATCCCGAGTATTATGTGCTCGAATATCCCAAGTGGATAAACGTGATTGCCATAACGCCCGAGGGCAAGTTCGTGATGGTGAAGCAATACCGCCACGGCCTCGGCATCGTGGCCACCGAGCTCTGCGCAGGTGTGGTCGAGGAGGGCGAGGAACCCCTTGACGGCGCCAAGCGTGAACTGCTCGAAGAGACCGGCTTCGGCGGTGGCGAGTGGGAACTGTCGATGGTGATTTCGGCCAATCCGGGTAGCCAGAACAATCTGGCCTACTGCTATATAGCCCGCGGTGTCACCAGGCAGTCCGAACAGCATCTCGACAAGACCGAAGACATCCGCGTCGAACTGCTCGACGAGTCAGAGGTTTATGACATGCTGCTGCACGACAACCTCAAGCAAGCCCTCATGGCCGCCCCACTCTGGAAATATTTCGCGTTGAATAGATAAGGCCTATATCAAAACCAACAAAACCGGGATACGACACAGCCGTCACATCCCGGTTTTTTATATCATCTATCTTCCTCACATCCTCTCCATCATATCCTTTGCCACTGAGTCATCCGTATTGCGGCCTATGATACGGTCGGCGGCGGCGAGGACCTGCGGACGGGCGTTGGCCACGGCAACAGCCTCGTCGGCCACGGCAAACATGGGCAGATCATTGAGGTTGTCGCCATAGACGACAACCCTGTCGGCGCCTGTCATCTCCTTGACGCGCATCACGGCATCGGCCTTTGACACACCAGATGCAAATACCTCGATATACGAGATTTTAGGATTGAAAATATCCTGATACGCCGACACCGACAGAGTGCCATATACCCTCAGCCTCTCGGCAACGGCCTCGATGCGCGGGGTCTCCCCTATCCCCAGCAGCAATATCACATCCTTGTAGACAGTGGCATAGCCGTCGGCAGTATCGAGGACAAACCGTTTGAGGGGCAGATTGCGCCGCTCCTGATAGAAACTGTCCTCATGGCGCGTCATCCCACCGTTGTGCAACACCGTGAGACGTCCGTCCTCACCCAATGCGTAGACAAACGGATTTACCCCGGCGCTGACAAACTCGCTCACGGTCTGCGAGGCCACTCCGGGAGGGAACAGGATAGGCTCGAGATAGCCCGACGTACTGAAATCCCACAACGATGCACCGGTCATGACTATGGCAGGGACATGCATACCCGTGTGTTCAAGCAGCGGCACCACGGTTGCCGGAGTACGTGCCGTAGCCACGGTAACCAAAGCTCCGCGACTGTTCAGTTCAGACAATATCCGCGCGCTCACGGCGCTCACACGGCTGTCGCTGCCGAGCAACGTGCCGTCAAGGTCTGTGACAAAGAGTGTCTTCATAAAGTTTCAGAACAGTGTCAGGGCTATCTGCGCACAAGCGCGGGCATCCGCGAGGGCGTGGTGATGGGCCGTGAGATCATAGCCGCAACATGCGGCCACGGTATGAAGCTGATGGTTGTCGAGGCCACGCATCAGCCTCCTTGACGCACGCAACGTACACAGAAATGGATAGCGCGGATATGGCATCCCGTATGCCTCGTGGGCGGCCCTCAGGCATCCCTCGTCAAAGGGGCTGTTGTGTGCTATAAGGGTCAGCCCATGCAGCTTGGGGGCAATCTGCGCCCAGACCTCGGGAAACTCGGGTGCGGAATCGGTGTCTGCCCTCGTCAGTCCATGTATCTGCGTTGTGAAATAGCTGTAATAGTTGGGCGTAGGACGTATGAGGCTATAGAACTCGTCGACCACCTCACCTCCGCGCACTATCACGACTCCGACACTGCATACACTTGAGCGTTTGCCGTTTGCTGTCTCGAAATCTATCGCTGCGAAATCGCGTAACATGGTGTCAGCTGTTGAACACGGGCGTGTCGTCGAGTGTCACCTCGCCGCACAGGTCGACCGAGAAGCGCGCCTTGACCTCGGCAGGCGTAAGGCCCAGTCCGAAGAGATACATCAGTTTTGTTATGGCGGCCTCAGAGGTCATGTCGTGCCCAGAGACGACACCGCATCCGTTGAGAATCTCGCCCGACAGATAGCGCCCCGTGTGGACGCCGCCATTGACACACTGCGTCACATTGACTATCACGATGTCGCGTGCAAGGGCTGTGCGCAGCTCGTCGACAAACCAGTCAACCGTCGGGGCATTCCCCGCGCCGTATGTGCGCAGCACTATTCCCTTGATGCCGGGAGTGGCAAGAAGATAGCACAGGGTCGAACGGGTCATGCCGGGGTGAAGCTCTATGAACATAACACCGGTATCCATACGGGTATGCACCTTGAGGGGCCTGTTTTCCTCGGGGCGCCTCAGCGCCTTCTCGGCAAAATGTATCCCCAGGCCTATCTTGGCCAGCGACGGATAGTTATTGCTCTTGAATGCGTTGAAATTGTCGGCGCTCATCTTGGTCGAGCGGTTGCCGCGCCACAAATAGTTCTCGAAGAGTATCGCGACCTCCCTCACCATCGGCAGCCCGTCGTGCGTGCGTGCAGCGGCAATCTGGAGGGCCGTGATAAGGTTCTCCTCGCCGTCGGTACGCACCTCACCGATAGGGAGCTGCGACCCAGTGATGATGACAGGCTTGTCGAGTCCGTCGAGCATGAACGACAGGGCCGAGGCCGTATAGGCCATGGTGTCCGTGCCGTGGAGCACGACAAACCCGTCATAGCTGTCATAGTTAGCCGCAATGGCCATGGCAATCTCGCTCCACCCCTCCGGGCCCATATCTGACGAGTCGATGGGGGTGAACTGTATGTTGTCGATATGATACTCAAGCATCTTCACCTTGGGGACATTGTCGATGAGGTGGGTGAAGTCAAACGGATGCAGCGACCCGGTGGCCGGATCCTCTATCATGCCGATGGTGCCTCCTGTATAGATGATGAGTATGCGAGGTTTTAACATGGCTGTATTTAAAATATATCTTGTCGATATGGATTAACAGAGTGTATTGGCTTGACGCCGGTACGTCAGCCAATCTTCGAGCCGGGAGCCACAGGCGCCGACGGCGACAGCAGCACGATGGAACCGTCAGAGTTCTCGGCCGAGAGTATCATGCCCTGCGACACGATACCCTTGAGCTTGCGCGGCGGCAGATTGGCGATGAAGCATATCTGCTTGCCCACCAGCGCTGCGGGGTCGGGATAGTATTTGGCGATGCCGCTGACGATGGTGCGCTTCTCCAGGCCGTCGTCAATGAGGAATCTGAGCAGCTTGTCGGCCTTGGGCACCTTCTCGCATTCGAGCACGGTGCCTACACGCATGTCCGAACGGCAGAATGTGTCAAAATCCACATCCTCGGCCTGGGGCTCGGGACGCCATGCGGCAGCCTCATTGGCCTTCTTGGTGTCGAGCAACCGCTGCACCTGCGCCTGGATGGCGTCATCCTCAATCTTCTCGAACAGCAGCTCGGGCTGCTTAATCTCTGTCCCGGCCGGGAGAATGTCGAGGCTGCCCAGCATATTCCAATCAAGCTTGCCGAGGCCGAGCATCCCGGCGAGGCGGCCGGCGCTGAAGGGGATGAAAGGCTCGAAAGCCACGGCGATATTGGCACAGAGCTGCAGTGCCGTGTTGAGGATGGTGGCCGTGCGGGCCATATCGGTCTTTGCAACCTTCCACGGCTCGGTCTCCTGAAGGTAGCGGTTGCCCATGCGGGCAATCTCCATGGCCTGTTTCAGTGCCTCGCGGAAATGGAATGTGTCAAGAGCCTCGGTGAGCGCGTCGACAGCACTCTTGAGCTCGGCCTGCAGAGAGGTCTCCACATCGGTGAGTGTGCCCTGCTCAGGCACCTTTCCGCCAAAGAACTTGTGCGTCAGCACCACGGCGCGGTTGACAAAGTTGCCGAGGATTGCCACAAGCTCGCTGTTGTTGCGTGCCTGGAAATCGGCCCAGGTGAAATCATTGTCCTTGGTCTCGGGCGCATTGGCCGTGAGCACGTAGCGCAACACATCCTGCTTGCCGGGAAAATCCCTGAGGTACTCGTGCAGCCATACGGCCCAGTTGCGCGAGGTCGAGATCTTGTCCCCCTCGAGGTTCAGGAACTCGTTGGCGGGCACATTGTCGGGGAGCTGGTAGCCGTCGCCATAAGCCATCAGCATGGCCGGGAAGACGATGCAGTGGAATACGATATTATCCTTGCCGATGAAATTGATGATTCTCGTCTCGGGGTCCTTCCAATATGTCTCCCATGTCTCGGGCAGAAGCTCCTTGGTATTCGAGATATACCCGATGGGAGCGTCAAACCATACATAGAGCACCTTCCCCTCGGCCCCCTCGACGGGCACGGGGACACCCCACGACAGATCGCGGCTCACGGCGCGGGGCTGCAGGCCCATGTCGAGCCACGACTTGCACTGGCCGTAGACATTGGTCTTCCACTCCTTGTGGCCGTCGATTATCCAGTGGCGCAGGCTCTCCTCCCACTTGTCGAGCGGGAGGAACCAGTGAGTGGTCTCCTTCATCTCGACCGGCTCGCCTGTCAGGGCCGAACGCGGATTGATGAGGTCAGTGGCATTGAGCGATGTGCCGCAGGCCTCGCACTGGTCGCCGTAAGCATGGTCAGAGCCACACTTGGGACATGTGCCGATGACATAACGGTCGGCAAGGAACTCGCCCCCCTTGCTGTCGTAGGGCTGGAGCGATGTCTGCACGGTGAACTCACCCTTGTCATAGAGATGGCGGAAAAACTCTGACGCCGTCTCGCGGTGCAGCTCGGATGTGGTGCGGGAATAGATGTCAAACGACACGCCAAGCTCCTCGAGCGAGTCCTTGATTATGGCGTGATAGCGGTCTACCACCTCCTGCGGAGTGATACCCTCCTTGCGGGCACGCAGGGTGATGGGCACACCATGCTCGTCGCTGCCACCCACCATCACCACATCCTCGCCACGCAGGCGCAGATAGCGGGTATAGATGTCGGCCGGGACATAGACCCCGGCAAGATGGCCGATGTGCACGGGCCCGTTGGCATAAGGGAGCGCGGTGGTGACAAGCGTACGCTTGAATTTCTTTTCCATATAGTATATGATGGTATTTTTTCGACTTTACAGTGTTAATTAAAGTGCAAAATTAATTAAAAACACCGATAAAACCAATATCACCGCCGCAATTAACAGAGTTTGCCCCAAAATGTCTGTCCAGCACAGATATTTAGGGCGGTGATTTTATTTGTATTTCTAAAAAATGTCCGTATCTTTGCATCGTCTCAGGGAGGCCCAGGAGAGGGCCTTGCGGGACTATTTTTTTCTGGCGTTTATTGACGTTATCTTCCGTGTGTAAACTTCGCAACTTTACCTGAATGAAAGATACGGTCAGCAGACGTCCATTGTGTGTACGTGTGTATCCGTGCGCGACCTGCCGCCCCATCATGTCGGGACGGTACGGTATGCCGATATATATCCGTACAGGCGTGGGCCTCCCTGCTGCTTATCTCATTCAGGGGCAATGCGAAGGCCTACACACGGGATAAGCGGAAATCAGGCACCGCGCCTTTTGTTTTATCACACATCACACAATGGAACGGTCTGAATTCGGGTGCCTATAGGATCGCATTTGTTTCATTATGAAAAACATCTGTCTCAGACTGTGTGGCATCTCAATGGCTGTCATGTCGCTGGGAACGGGCATAGCACACGCCTCGCCCACAACCCTCCCGGCATCGGGTGTCACACAGACACATGCCACTCTGAGCGGCACGGGAGCGACCGGATTCCAGGTCAAGTACGGAACACTCGTCGAGCTCGACGAAATCGCCCAGAACGCACTCTCGCCCGACTCAGATCCTGTCGCATTCACCCTTGACCGCTACCCATGGAAAAAACGTAACGGGTGGATCGAGAGTTACTACAACACCTCGTCACCACTCCCTGTAAACACAGGTTCGGCGATTACCGCCGAGGTAACCCTGACCGAAGAGACGACAGTCTCATTCGAATGGGGCGTAGATTCGGAGGAGGGCATCGGTAATCTCTCGTTCATAGTCGATGGCCAGATTCTCGGCTCAATCTCCGGCCTCGTTGACTTTACAAGCACCTCATTCACCATCGCTCCGGGAACCCACACCCTGAAATGGGAGTATCGCAAGACGGCGGTCACCAACGTCGGAATGGACCTTGCGAAACTGCGCAACATTGACCTGCGCAACACCACACCCGGCGAATGGATATCCATGGACGCACAGGGTGGCTCTGTCACTGTCGATGACCTCTATCCCGGCCAGGATTATATATTCCGCGCCGTTGATGCGTCCGGCAACTGGTCCGGGCTCAAACAGTTCAGGACACTCGACATCACCATCGGCGATATGACAATCGACCCGATAACCCAGACGACTGCAACAGTCTCGGCACCCCTCGACTATGGCGACGCACAGGTGGAGACGGGATATACTTTGACTTATGGGGGACATGGCACATTAGAGGACTCTCCACTTGCCGATGCTGTATTAACTCCAGACTCAAAAGGTCACGGCATCATCGTGAATGTATCTGGGGGATGGCATATCGGTGGAGATGGATTGTCAACAAGCCAATATGGCACTTTAACCGTGGAATTTGATTTGACAGATAAAAGTGAAATATCATTTCATAGCTACATCTACTCCGGCGATATTATTTTCAGAATTGATTCCGGGGCATCACAGAAACTTAAATCCGGCGACAAAATTTACGAATTAGATGCCGGACATCATGTTTTGACATGGGAACCATCCTTCCCATTATCAAGCAGAATCAAATCAGCCGAGATATCCAATCTAAATATACCTCAGAAAAATACCACTAAACTGCCCGTATCTCCGTCAAATAATATGACAGGGACATTTACAGACCTGAGACCAAATTTCAGCTATGGTGTAACACCATATGTAATACCGAATTTTGACAGCCGATTTGAAAAGAGATGGGATTCCCTATCCTCAAAATCTGTGACATTCACCACACTCCCCGTCACAGCAGATACACTGTCTGTCTCAGACCTGCGGCAAGCATCTGTGACCCTGCGCGGAAAGGTTGTGGGTGGTGATGCCGAGATAATCGCGCGTGGATTGCAGTACAAGGACGCAACAGGAGCGAGATGGACCGATTTCCCGGCAGAAGCCGCTGCAGGCGAGGAAATCTCCGCTAAGGTGACACGTCTTCGCCCCGCGACAAAGTATGACTATCGCGCATACATACAGGCAATCGGCTGCGATACGGTGTTCAGCGTCACAGGCTCATTTACGACAGAGGCGGTTCAGGCCCTTAAGCCCGTACTCGTGTCAAGCACACAGCATACGGCCAAGATACAGGGTGAGATTGTCGCGGGAGATGCCCAGATATATCAGCGGGGGATGCAGTTCGCGCCGTTCAACAGTCAGGAATGGGAAGATTTCGAAGATGACGGAGCCAACGACAAATTCATCCTCGAGCGCACGGGCCTCGACTATCGCGGGGCCTATAAGGCAAGGACCTATGTGCAGCCCGCTGGTTGCGACATCATATATAGCGACACGCTGAAATTCTATACCAAATCCATAGAGGCACAGGTCGACAGCATAAAGAACGTGATGCAACGCACAGCGACACTATACTGTCATACCGACGGAGGCGACCATGGAATAGACGAACGCTACTATGATGTATACCTGTATGATGACCGGTTCTATCGCGACAACAATATCCAATTCGAGAATGCATTTTTCAATGACCTCGCACCCTTTGACTATGAGGTAATTCAAAATGATTTCATATATGACAGCGGGTGGTGCCTGCTCACGGACAAGGATGCCATATTGAAGATAAAAATGCAGACATTTGTACCCGGACGATTCTATTTTTACATTAGGGGCATTGGGGCTGTAAATTTCTATGTCAACAGCAATCTCATTTCTATAATAGACCCACAAGAAAATCAGCAGGGCAATCGTTATGAGACATCTGAAATATATCCCCCCGGCACATACGAACTGGAGTGGCGCGTTACCAATGTCTCAGAAATAAGGTTAGGCAGCTTTACCATCAGTAGCTCCAATCTGCCGATTGAGTCGACCACAGATGATTTCACCATCAATCTGAGCGGATTGTATCCTGAAGCATCATACCAAGTGAATATCCGGGCTTGGAAATCAGAAGACGATGTATCCGTAAGCAAGAGCCAAACATTCAGAACAACCTCCTATTTCACAGAATTTATAACCACAGGCTTGACACAGTCCAAGGCCACGTTGCAAGCATATATACTCCCGACAAATGACACCCCCGAAGAGATGGGCTTTATCTATACAGACGATGCCGGGAACAGTACAAGGGTGGTCGGTTCCGTTACTGATGGCTGGCTCAAAGCCGAAATATCGGGACTGTCTGCCAACCGCCGTTACAGATTCAGCCCCTATGCCAAAGTCGACGGATATGTATATAAATCAGATGATGAGTCCCATTTCACGACTCCTCCCGTAGATATGAAGGTCGTTTTCAGCGGTATTACACAGACAAAGGCCAACATGACCATAAGCTGCGACAAAGGTGATGCCACAGTCGAGGACATCCAATATCGTCTTGACTATGGGGACTATATGGGCTATACATCCCCGGTCTCGTTTACATCTCTGACACCATCACATACATATAATGTATATGTCCAGGCACGTGTCAACGGAACGACATATTATTTTGGCCCCTATCCTTTCAAGACTCTCGACATCAACGTTTCATCTACGGTCGATGCCGCCCAGACCTCAGCCCTTGTCAAGGTATTCCCCGCTGTCGGAGACGCGACCCTTGTCGCATCGGGCATCGAGTACAGCACCGACATGTCGTACGACAACAGGATTGAGTGCGACGGAAACAACACCGTACTTGTCACCGAACTCGACCCGGCGACGACATACTATTACCGTGCTTGGGCCGAGACAGCCGAAGGCGCAACCGCAGTCAAGGAGGGCACCTTCAGGACATCCGCCATCACATGCCAGACCTCTGCCGCCGACAATATCTCAAACCGGTCGGCACGTCTGAACGGCATGATTGACTGCGATGCAAACAGCTCGGCTGAATTCGGATTCGAATGGAAGCGCATGACAGGCTGGGCATCCGACCCCGCATTCACCAAGGGTATCAAGAACGATGACGGCTCAATCAGCGTCTCGCTCATCAACGGTATGCTCGACCCCGACACAGACTATCAGTTCCGCGCGGCTGTGAGATACAAAGGCAAGATGTATCACGCCTCGGAGTGGAAGAATTTCCGCACCGAGAATGAGTTTATACTCTATCCGGGCACAGTCTATACCCTCTACCGCACAGACCGCGAGAACAACGCGATTATCTTCTGCGGATATTATGTCGCCGGAAGCGAGACCGTGACGGCACAGGGTTATGAGTACTGGCACAACGGAGGCGCGTCTGCCCCAGCGATGAACGCCCCTGCCACAGTCGAGACAGTCTACACCGGCGAAGATATGCAATACACCCTCCCGGCAGCACTGCTTGCAGACGGAAACTACAGCGTACGCGCATTTATCGAGACCGAATCCGGCAAGACCTACGGCCAGACCCTCTCTTTTGGAATCGAGAACGGCGGACCATCGTCAATCATCGACATTGAGTCAACCGTCATACAGTGCCGTCCAGTCAACGGACAGATAGTGATGTCGAATGTCTCGGGACTTGCGGTACGCATCTGCGACACCACAGGCCGAACAATTTTCTATAAGGAAAACCTTGGCGAGACAGAATATTTTGACGCACCACGCAACACAATATGCCTGTTACGGTTCAGCAATGGCATGACATTCAAGATAATGCCGTAACCTGACCTCTATTTATTCCGTTCCTCCGAGGGCAATTCACTGAAATGCCCTCGGAGGAACTGTTTTTATATATCACCGCCGCAATTAACAGAGTTTGCCCGAAAATGTGTATCTTTGAGGTGTGAAAACAGGTTTGAAGATGAAAAATATAGCTATATTCGCGTCGGGGAGCGGGTCGAATGCCGAGAATATCATCAGGTATCTCAATACTGCCCACGGGGATGACCTGCGGGTATCCGTGGTGGTCTGCAACAGGCCGGAGGCCCGCGTCATCGAGCGCGCCCGCAACTTGGGTGTGCCTGTCGAGGTGTTGACAAAGGCCGAGATTAATGACCCGGAAAGAATGATGGAGGTGCTTGACAGCCATGCTGTCGACGGTATAGTGCTTGCGGGATTCCTGCTTATGATTCCCTCGTTCCTCATCGGGCGTTATGATGGACGCATCATCAATATCCATCCCTCATTACTGCCGAAATATGGAGGCAAGGGGATGTACGGTATCCACATCCACCGTGCCGTCGTGGAGAACCGCGAGAAGGAGACCGGCATAACGGTACATCTCGTCACCGACCGCTGCGACGAGGGGCAAATCATCTTTCAGACCAATGTCGCAGTCGCCCCCGAAGATACGTCCGAAGATGTGGAGCGCAAGATTCACGCCCTCGAGAAAGAGCATTTCCCACGGGTTGTAAAGGAGCATTTCACCACTCCGGCCTGACACGAACCCTCGATTTTTTGTGGTTTTTCGCAAATTGAACCCTCGATTTTTTGTGGTTTTTGCTTGATTTAATCATCGAAAAAGTGTGAATGCACAATAAATCAAGCAATTGCAAAAAGCACCGATTTTTAGCATCGGTCATTTGAAGGCGATGAGGAGTTTCTTGAATTCGGCGGGGGTGCGGAGGGGGTTGGCGAAGGCCATCTTGATGAGGTATTCGCGACAGCGTTTCAGTTCCTTGTTGTCGCGCATGCGGCGTGCGCGCTTCATGGCGGCGAGGGATAGGGGCAGATGATAGCCGAACATGGTGGTGCCCTCCTCCTCCATCTGGCTTGTGCGACGCATTATGGCGGGAACCTGGCCGGGCATACAGTAGCCGGGCGCATGCGAGCAGTTGTCGGCGTCTATAAGGCGCATCAGCATGTCAAACCGCTTGCGTGTGCCGCAGACATATTGCAGCTTGCGCAACTGGCGGTCTTTCATTTTCTCGGCGTCCGGGCCCCATGTGGACGCCCACATGTGATGACGCACAAGGAAATCGACATCGTCTATCAGCGGACGCTCGCACCGCAGGCGGCGCATGATGCGACGGGTTATGCCCGAGCCTGTCTGGTCGTGGTTCATGAACCGGACTCCGCCGGGGTTTCCGGCTCCGGCAGTCTGAGGTTTGCCCACATCGTGCAGCAGCGCGGCCATGAGCATGACGAAACCCTCGCCTTCGAGCCGTCCGACAACCTCAAGGGTATGCTCCCAGACAGTGCCCGGCTGACCGCCGCCGAGAGGCTGGTCGCGCAGCGCCGCCACCTCGGGGAGCATATACTCCATAGCCCCTGTGCGCATGAGCATATCAAGGGCTTCCACAGGGCGGGGCCCGGTGAGCATCCTCTCGAGCTCGGTGTGGCAGCGGGTGGGCGTGACTATTGATAGACGATGGATATTGCGCATCAGGCCGGCAAAGGTACCCGGCTCAATCCTCCATCCGAACCTGCAGGCAAACCGTATGGTGCGGTATATCCTCACCGGGTCATCGTCGTATGTCGAGTCGGGGTCTGAAGGGGTGCGTATGATATGGTGCTCGATGTCGGACAGGCCGCGCCCGGTGATGTCGACAAACTTGCGGCGGCAGATGTCGAAATAGAGTGAGTTTACGGTGAGGTCGCGCCTCAGGCAGTCCTCCTCGATGGTGCCGAAAGCGGTCTCGGGACAGCGCGAGTTGCGGTCGGTATACTTCTCACGCCGCGTCTGCACCAGCTCGATCTCGTCGCCGGGAAATGCCCTGAGGCTGAGACGTGCGGTGCCGAAACGAGGAAATGTGACTACCTCGCCCGTCGTGAGGCCGTTCTGTTCCAGCCAACGGGCAAATCCGATGCCTCCGTTGGGGAGGTCGACAGCCATGTCGAGATCCTTGATGGGGAGCCCCATCACCTCGTCGCGACAGCATCCGCCCACGGCATAGAGATGACCGTCCCACACCGTATCCTTGACCAGACCGCGCAGGTAGTCGCAGATGTCGTGATAGATTTCTGTGGTCATCAGAAGCTCAGAAGCCATGCCGAGAGCTCGGCCAGCATCTCATTGTGATATTTGAACTTCTCGCGGCTTCCCCATCCATGTCCGCCCGAGGGCCAGATATACATCGCCGCAGGGACATTATTGGCCCTCAGAGCCTCGAAATATGCGATGGAGTTGTGGGGAGGTACGGCGGTATCGTCCGCACTCAGCAGCATTATGGCACGCGGTGTCTCGGGAGTCACGTTGAGCTCACCCGAATACTCGCACTCGAGCTCGGGAGTGGCATCCTTGCCGAGCAGATTGTCGTGTGAACCCATGTGGGTATATGCCTTGTCCATCGAGATGACGGGATAGAACAGAATCTGGAAATCCGGACGCACGGCCGACGGAGCGTTGAGTGCGACTGTCGATGCGAGATGACCTCCGGCAGACGAGCCCATTATGCCGACCTGCGCGGGGTCGATATGCCATACCTCGGCACTGTCGCGCATCATCTTCATCGCCATCCCGGCATCGGTGAGCGGAATCTTGCGGTCGCCGTGGGGCATACGGTAGTCCACGACGGCACAGGCAATGCCACGCTCGTTGAAGAACGGCGCCCAGTCATAGCCCTCGTGGTTGATGGCCGTATGCGAATACCCTCCGCCGGGCAATATCACCACGGCCCTGCCTGTTGCCTTTGACGCGTCAGGAAGGAATACCTTGACCGAAGGCTCGGTGAGCTCGATGATCCTCTGTGCCATGACATTCGATGTACCGGCCATACCCATAAGGACCGGAAGAAGAAACGCGGATAGTCTTTTCATGATTTCAGGATTTATGGCGTAAAGTTACAATTTTTCCCTGTCATAGGCAAGTCCGGGAGGAATGAATCAAGGCCAAAACGATTTAACAAAATTTAATATAAACATAAATTACGTTAAATGACCGCAGCAAGTTACACTATTTTAACGTCTTTTTAAATAAACAAATGTTAAATATATAAATGTTTTTCATAAAATATAGATTTGACAGCCACTGACGAGCAACTGTTGAATCATAAAATGATTGGAGTGAATTAGGTTTTTTGAAAAATTCTGTTTACCTTTGCAATGCATTGATAAAGCATTCGCCATAAAAGGAATCAAGAAAGTTAATCAATAATCCACTGACGTTAAGTACTATGTGTAAGCTGCGAAGGGGGACCGTGAGGCCGTCCTTCGCTATTTTTTTGCCCGTTCCGGGGACCATTGTCACAGGATAGGGCTAAGGAGACGGCAGAGCGACTCGCGCATCTTCTCACGGCGTGGGCGCGTATTCCACTGCGACAGGCGTATCCTGTCACATCCTTTCTCATCATCGGCATACAGTGACGCAAGCAGCGCGTTGGCCTCGGCTGAATACATCACGATATTCTCCTCGAAATTGTGCTCGAAGCTGCGGTAATCGAAATTTGTCGACCCCAGTGTCGAGAAATCATCGTCAATAATCAGCAGCTTGGAGTGCAGCATCCCTGGACGGAAGAAGAGCACCTTTATTCCGGCCAGAAGGCAATCCTCGACAAAACTGTTAGATGCATAGGTGAGTATGGCCGAGTCGGACTTGCGGGGCACCATCACGCGCACATCCACCCCCGACAACGCCGCACACTGCAGTGCCTTGAGCAGGTCGTCGCCCGGAAGGAAATATGGTGTCTGCAACCACACCCTGCGCTTGGCCCCCGATATTGCCTTGAAGAACATATAGCCCGTCGGTGCCCAGCGGTTTGTAGGCCCGGAGGCTACAATCTGGGCGAGCACACCATCGACGGCCCCCTTTCGCGAGACAGGCTTCGGATTCACAGCATCGGTCAGCAGGGGATGCCCCATGAAATTCCAATCGATGGCAAAGTGATTCTGGAGCCCGGCCAAGACAGGTCCCCCCACCCTCACCATGAGGTCGCGCCACAGGTCAAACTTGCCGCCGTCGACATAGCGTGTGGCCACATTGAATCCACCTATATATCCCACCTCCCCGTCTATCACCACCACCTTGCGGTGGTTGCGCCAGTTGAGGCGGCTTATCTTGTCGGGAAACTGTATGCGGAAGAAGGCATGTACCTCGACACCGTTCTCCTTGAGGCGGTTGAAGAGCGACAGGCTTTCCTTGCCGATCGACCCGATATAGTCATATATTACCCTGACCTTGACCCCGGCCTGTGCCCGGTCGACAAGAATATCGCAGAGCTCGCGGCCAAGCACGTCGTTGGCGATGATATAGAACTGCACGTTGATATAGCTGCGGGCGGCGCGGAGGTCGGCAAACATGGTCCTGAAGAGCTTTTTGCCCGAATTGAAGACCTCGACAGAGTTGTCGGGATAGAGCATGGCACCGGCCACTGCATAGCCCAGCCGGATGCGCTGGCGGTTCTCGGGACTGAAAGAGCGGTCGAGCCTCGGGAGCGGAGCATGGCTCTCGGCCCTGAGCAGACGGCGGCGGTTGCGGCGCGAGATCATGCGCACGTTGCGCAGGCTGCGTCCGAACAGGAAATACAGTATCGCGCCCCCCACCGGGATGAAAAGCAGGGCCGTAACCCATCCTAAAGTGCTGAGAGGATTGCGGTTCTCGGTAATCACATTGACCACCAGCATGGCCATGAGCGCGACATACGCGACCACCCCTCCCCACAGGAGGATGACAAGCAGCTGATGTAGGACAGGTGACGGCATAGAATGTGATTTTATTTAAAAACGGATAAAACTTGCCCTTAGTTTTGCGGAGTCTCATTATTTTTAATTAATTTCGTAGCCATATTGACAAAAGACACGACTATGCATCACGGATTCCTCAGGGTCGCCGCCGCCGCACCGCAGGTCAGGGTGGCCGACACCGACTATAATCTCGGTCAGATTCTCGACACGCTGCAGCGCTTTGCCTCACAGCGCGTAGAGCTGGCCGTATTCCCCGAAATGTCGCTCACGGCATACACCTGCGGCGACCTGTTCCAGAACTCGACGCTGCTCGATGCAGCCTCAGATGCCCTCGGCAGGCTTGTGGAGTACTCGAATGGCACACCGATGCATTTCATCGTGGGGCTACCCGTCAAGGTCGGCCCCGCGCTCTACAACTGCGCGGCCCTTGTGCGCGGGGCACGTCGACCTCGTGGCCAAATCATATATACCCAACTACAGCGAGTTCTACGAGCGGCGCTGGTGGCGACCCCTCGAGCCGGGCTTCGAGGCTGACGTCAAGGTAGGAGGGGTTACCGCACATCTTGCCGGAGACCGCATCTTCGAGTGCCACGGCGCCAAGGTCGGCATCGAGATATGCGAGGACCTGTGGGTGCCCGTGCCGCCATCTTGCCGCCTGGCCATGGCCGGAGCACAGGTGATAGCCAACATCTCGGCATCGCCCGACCATATCGGCAAATACTCCTATCTCCGCAACCTCATATCACGCCAGTCCGGGAGCTGCCTGTGCGCATATATATATGCGGGCGCCGGGTGGGGCGAGTCGTCGACAGACCTTGTGTTCGACGGCAAGGCCATCATAGCCGAGAACGGCTCGATACTCAAGGCCAATCCGCGCTGGAATCCCGAGGAGAACACCGCCGTATGCGACGTCGACATCGAGGCCCTGTCGCGCGACCGCATGCACATGACCACATTTGCCGAATGTGCCGCTCGCGAGGGTGCCATGACAATAGGCTGCGACACATTCAGCGGCACAGAATATCAACCCGACCCCAAGGAGACACTGTTGCGGCACATTGACCCGCACCCGTTCGTACCCGCCGGAGACGACGCCCGCTCGGAACGCTGCGACGAGATAATCAACATACAGGCTGCCGGACTGGCCAAGCGACTTGACGCCATAGGGTGCCGCACCCTCGTCGTCGGCATCTCGGGGGGACTCGACTCCACGCTGGCCCTGCTTGTGGCCGTCAAGACATTCGACCGCCTCGGACTCGACCGCAAGGGTATCGTCGGGATAACCATGCCCGGCTTCGGCACCACACAGCGCACACGCTCGAACGCCGTCGAACTGATGCGCGAGCTTGGGGTGACATCCATGGAGATACCCATCGGCCCTGCCGTGGAGCTGCATTTCAAGGACATAGGGCAGAATCCCGAGAATCATGACGTGACCTACGAGAACTCGCAGGCACGCGAGCGCACACAAATACTGATGGACGTGGCCAACCGCCTTGGCGGCATCGTGCTCGGCACGGGCGACCTCTCTGAGCTGGCCCTCGGCTGGGCCACATACAACGGTGACCACATGTCGATGTATGGCGTCAATACCGGTGTGCCCAAGACGCTGGTCAAGCATCTGGTACATCATTTCGCCATGACCCATCCCGAAGGGAGCGAGGCCCGGCGCCTGCTGCTCGACATCGTCGACACCCCCATCAGCCCCGAATTGCTTCCGGCAGCCAAGGACGGCGAGATACTGCAGAAGACCGAGGACCTCGTCGGGCCATACGAGCTGCACGACTTCTTCCTCTATTATATGCTGCGCTACGGCTTCACGCCCGACCGCATATACTATCTGGCCCGTCATGCCTTCAGCGAGGCAGAATATGACGATGCCACGATTGAGAAATGGCTCAAGACCTTCATGCGCAGGTTCTTCAGCCAGCAGTTCAAGAGGTCATGCCTCCCGGATGGCCCCAAGGTGGGCTCGGTATGCCTCTCGCCCCGCGGCGACTGGCGCATGCCGTCAGACGCATCGTCACATCTCTGGACCTGACGCGACGCACGATGAAACGGTTCGGACTGCTCCCGCTCATAGCCATCGCCATCGTTGCCGGCATACTCGTCGGCCTTGTCGCCCCCATGTGGGTGGCACAGCTGATGGCGACATTCAACGGCCTCTTCTCCCAGTTCCTCGGCTTCATGATTCCGCTCATCATAGTGGGATTCGTCACACCGGCCATCGCCGACATCGGTGCCCGTGCCGGGAAGATGCTGGTCGTGACCGCACTGTTGGCCTACGCTGCCACACTCTTCTCCGGCATGATGTCATACGTGTGCTGCTCCATATCGTTCCCGTGGTTCATCGGCAACGAGGAGGGGCTTGCCCTGACGGAGACGGACAAGACCGAGATACTGCCCTGGTTCACTGTCGACATGCCCCCGCTGATGACGGTGATGACAGCCCTCGTCCTCTCGTTCATGCTCGGACTCGGCATAGCCTTCTCGCGCAAGGACTCGCTGCGCAAGGGGTTCGACGAGCTGCGCGACATCGTGGCCAAGACCATCAACACGGCGGTCATACCGCTGCTGCCCGTCTATATTTTCGGCATATTCCTCAACATGACCGTGGCCGGCGAGGTGGGCACCATCCTTGGATGCTTCATCAAGATAATAGCCATCATATTCGTGCTGCATGTGCTCTTGCTGATGATACAGTATGCCGTGGCCGGAGCCATCGCGGGCAAGAACCCGTTCAGGATGCTGGCGACAATGATGCCGGCCTATTTCACCGCCCTCGGCACCCAGTCGTCGGCCGCCACAATCCCCGTCACCCTGCGGCAGACCATACAGATGGGTGTACGCGAAGACATAGCCGGATTTGTCGTACCGCTGTGCGCCACCATCCACCTCAGCGGCAGCACGCTCAAGATTGTGGCCTGCGCCCTGGCCATAATGACTATCCACGGCGACCCGCACGGACTCGGACTGTTCCTGCATTTCATAGCCATGCTCGGCATCACCATGATAGCCGCCCCCGGCATACCCGGCGGCGCCATCATGGCCTCGATAGGGCTGCTGCAGTCAATCCTCGGGTTCGACGACCAGGCCGTGGCGCTGATGATAGCCCTCTATATCGCCATGGACTCGTTCGGCACAGCCTGTAACGTGACCGGCGACGGTGCCCTCGCGGCAATTATCGACAGAATTTTCAAAAAAAGTCAGGTTTCCGTGTAACGAATCGGCCCCTATGTACGTCTTATTATAAAAACATGTTCCTTAATCATGAATAAGACAATCATCACACTGCTTGCCGCGGCCATCCTGTCGGGAGCCGCAGGCATCTCGGCTGCCGAGACCACCCAGACCTTCACAGGCAAGATCTCTCACCTCAAGTCATCCACAGGTGTAAACGTCACCTACATCCCCACCTCCTCCGGCTCCACCACCGTCAAGGTCACAGGTCCCGACGAGGGTGTCAAGCTCGTCAAGGTCGATTTTGACGGCTCCGCCCTCTCGATATACGCCAAGCGCGGCGAGGGCAAGACATGGACAATCAACGGCGCAAAAGACCTCAAGGGTGTCACAGTGACAGTGACAGGCCCCCTCATCAGCAGCTTCCAGGCCACATCAAGCGGAGACATCAAGTGTACCTCCAACCTGAACTATGGCAAGGGGACACTGACGCTCGACACATCTTCGAGCGGCGACATCAAGTTCGCGGATGTAAGCTGCGGCACCATCAATGCCACCACATCGTCGAGCGGCGACATCGCCATCGGCAAGCTGACATGCTCGGAAGCACGTCTCACCACCTCATCGAGCGGCGACATCGACCTCAACACCCTCTCGGCCATAACAGTCTCCATGACAACATCGTCAAGCGGCGACATTGACATGGAGACACTCAAAGCCACGACTGTGACGGCCAAGGCATCGTCGAGTGGCGAGATACATATCACCACCATCAACTCCGACCTGCTCGAGGCAAGCGCCTCGTCTAGCGCCGAGATAAAATTAGGCGGTGGAACTGTTAAGGCAGCCAACCTCAGCACGTCATCGTCGGCAGACATCGTGGCCCGCAATGTCTCTTTCGGCAATACAAATATTCAAAAATCGTCAGGCGGAAGTGTTAAAATCGGCCAAAAATAACTTTTTTGCCCGTTTTTAGACAAAATTTAGCTCCCGTCGCGTCACTTTGGCACAATTTTTGTTATAACTTTGTGCTAAAGACAATCACATGGAAACAGTATATTCACAGAAATTCAAAAGTGTTGTCAGCAACTCGCCCGGACAGGCGGCCCGGCACAACAG
>ENA-OPCN01000146-OPCN01000146.1-human-gut-metagenome-genome-assembly--contig:-NODE-146-length-69023-cov-9.856658_pt1 | contig 69023 bp, 72 predicted proteins | sample MGYA00241567_ERZ501485 | MGnify/ENA primary metagenome ERZ501485 (study PRJEB25962, sample SAMEA2042579) | human gut metagenome | biome: human gut; feature: human-associated habitat; material: faeces...
GCACGCTCTCACTCCGTTCCCGCTATCGTTTCGAAAACAAATATTTTCCCTTATTTTTCTATTTGTTTTTCTTTGGTAGTGATTGTTGCTTTTTATTTTAAGTAACTAAAAAACTTTTTTCGTACACGCTCCCGCCCTGCTCCCGCTATCGCCTCAAAAAATTTTTTAGTTACTTAAATGTGCTGACTGCCTCTTTTACTGTACATGCTTCGCGCTCTGATTGCCACTACTGATGTTTAGTTTTTCCTCTGCTTTTTTATTATAAACTATTTTTTGAAATTTTCAATGTTATAGTCTTCCATGCTGTCACCGCCAAACTTTAGCAGAAATTCATCTGCAAGAACACAGGCAATACGAGCCTCTGCCACTACTGCACAAGCTTCAACGGCACAGGTGTCCGAACGCTCAAAATGAGCTTCTGTTTCTTCCATGTTCAAAGCATCAACCGTTTTTAAAGGTTTTCTTAATGTCGGTATCGGTTTCATAACAGCTTTTACCAGCAAGTCTTCTCCATTTGTCATTCCGCCTTCTATGCCGCCGGCATTATTAGTTTTCCTAACTATCTTGCCGTTTTCAACAAACATTTCATCATGGAACTCACTTCCAAACATTTTATATGCGTGGTTTTCTCCTATTGAAACCGTTTTTACGGCAGGAATACTCATTACGGCCTGTGCAATCTTTCCGTCAAGCGCTCTGTCCCAGTGTACATAAGAGCCAAGCCCTACCGGAAGATTTTTACAGGCAACCTCAAATTTCCCGCCGAGAGTATCACCTGCTTCCTTTGCCCTGTCTATTTCAGCGTGCATCTCTTCTATGGTTCTGCCTTGACCAATCTGAATAATACGCGAAGAGCATTCAACACCAAATTGCTTTAAGAAAAGTTTTGCAACAGCACCTACAGCAACTTCAATTGCTGTTTTGCGCGCACTGGAACGTTCAAGAATATTACGTAAATCTTTCTGGCGGTATTTTATACTGCCGGCATAATCAGCGTGCCCCGGTCTGTATTTTGTAAAAGACTTTTCATCAGTTTTATCAGAAGAGCAGATACTCATAATCTTCTGCCAGTTTTCATAATCTTTATTATAAATAACCAGTGTAACAGGAGAGCCAATTGTTTTTCCAAAGCGAACTCCGGATGTTATTTCTACCATATCAGATTCAATCTTCATCCTGCCGCCTCTGCCATAACCGCCCTGACGGCGTTTAAGTTCGGAATTTATAAAATCAATATCTATGTCAAGGTTTGCCGGAAGCCCTTCAATAATAGCTGTTAAACATTTACCATGACTTTCACCTGCTGTTAAAAATCTAAATTTTTTCATTTTCCCTCTTTTTTAACTAATCTAGTGTCGCCTCACCCGCCCAGCCTTCGCGGGTCGCACTAGGCTCACCTTTTCAAATGTCACTCTAAATTTTCGCAATAGGAAACGTGAGTGAAAATTTTTTCGGACATCTTTTATGGGAATTGTAGCATAAAATACAAAAATAAGACAAAGAGGGTTGTTTTTGAGGTGATAGCGGAGCCTGAGGCACAATACTTCTCAGGTTTTCTTTTCTTTACTACAGCTTGCGCCTGCATTAGCGCAGAAGTGTGTCCGAAAAAAAAACATATTTGTCTAATCTGGCGTCGCCTTACCCGCCCGGTCTTTGTCTTTAAAATATACTATTTTTTTGCATATTTAAGAAATGTTTGGACTTTTGTCTGCATCATTTCTTCAACAATGAGCCATTTGCCGGAAGGTTGTTTCTGCACAATCATATATGTCTTAAGTTTGTAATTTTCACCTGAAGGCTGCCTTAGAGAACTTATTTTATATCCGTCATTAACCTTTTCGGCTTTAATATCAGTATATGAGTTTTTATATTTACGCATTTTGGCACCCTTCTGACCCATTTTCATCTGGGAAATATAAGTGTCAGTATCTGTTTCAACGTCAACCAATTCACCATCAGGTTTGATTACCTGGCGTATAATTTTAGCATCCGGTGAATACATTTGGATTAAGTCAGGGCTGTAGCTGTTTGCAGCATTAACATAACTTTTGAAAAATTTCAAAGCTTCCTGTGAATCATCAGCAAAGACTTTTGTGCCGATAAGCAAAAGTGTTCCCAACAATACCAGTAAAAAAAGTTTTTTCATTCTGCCCTCCTTATTTTTTTAATAAAATAATTCAGGATGACAACTTTTTCATTAGCCGGCTGTGCTATAAATCGTTTATTTATTTAAATTACTTCACTATTTAAATTTTCTCTATTTTATTAAATCTTTTTAATACTATTTTTCTTAAATTTAGCCGCACCTCTAAGAGCTTTGTCTTTGGGTATTTTAACAATAAAGCAACAATACGCTTTCTGACCGGGCTTTTAATTTATTGTACTTCTATCCCCATATATATGGAAACTAGAGAACTTTTATAGCAATGCCCGTATTGTTATAATGACTTTTATGGTTAAACTAGCTAAATAATTGTTAATTTCTTGTTTAAATTGACTGTTCGTTTTACTTGTAATTTTGCATATAAACACTAACATATTTATATGAAAGAATACACAGAAAAACAATTAAAAAAAGATTTAGGTGCAAGAGTAAAGGCATACAGAGAATTAAACAATTATTCTCAGGAACAGTTTGCAGAATTGCTAAATACTTCACCTTCTGCAATAAGTGCATTGGAAAGAGGTATATCCTTCCCAATACCTTCAAAATTAGCTGCTTTAATTAATTTATTAAATATAACTCCTTCTGACTTATTTAGTTTTAGTAACCGGAAAAGAACCAATAAAACTGAAAAATTTATACTTGGAATCTCTGAAAAAATGCGTAAAGAATTATCTGATGAACAAATAGAAATTCTATTTAATGTTGTTGAACAATTCACTATATCTAAATAATAACTATTAGATAGTTTTATATTTAGCTGTACCGCATTTTAACGGAGTTATTGTAAAAATTTTTATAATACTTTAGATTAATAATCTTGAATAATATCTTTGACACAAAATCAGTTTGACGCTCTGGTTAGTTTTACGTTTAATAATGGTGAAAATGCTTTTGTAAGCTCAACATTAAGGCGTAAGTTCAATTCTAAGGATTATCTTGGTGCCGCTTCAGAATTTAGTCGGTGGGTGTATGTTCAGGATCCTAAAACTAAGAAAATGATTGTTTCTGAAGGTTTGAAAAACAGACGCATTGATGAGAAAAATTTATTTTGTAAATAATAAAAAAGCCCTGAAGTATATCAGGGCTTTTTTAGTGCTAATATGAAGGTCTTGACCTAGTATAAGCATTCACTTTAGTTCCGTCTGCTCTGGTATATGATTTTACGTAAACATCACCTGTTGAGCCTGAAAGTGCATTTACAAGTTCTTGTTCGTATGGTATTCCAATTTTTTGCTGTTGATTTGTAAGTGTTGAAAGATTATTATTCAAGTCCTCATTAGATAGATTTTGAAGCAATTCTTTTGTGAAAATTGTTGCTTCCGGTGCTAAGTTATTTATATAATCTTTAATACTTAATTTATTATTTATTAACCCGTTTACTAAGTCATTATTTATTTTATGCTCCATAAGCTGAAATTCTTCAGGCGACATTCTTCCGATTTCCTCTCGTGTAAATGCTCTGTTTAACTGTGTGTCAAGAGAAGCAGCTAAACCTGTAGGCATTCCTTTATTATTCAGCATGTATAAATACTTATTTCGCTTACTTTCCCGCTGTTCAGGAGTTAAATTTTCTGTAACAGGCTTTAATACTCCTGAATAACCTTCATCAAACGGCGTGATACTATCTTGATATTTCGGCTTGTAATCAGGATTTTCAAGTAATTTATTAGCATTCTTTTCAATGTCATTTAATCTGTTTTTCCAGCCCTCAATATATTTTATTTGAGAAGGATTTTGTAATATTCTGTTATCGTAGAATTTTCTTCTTCCGTCTAAAACATCATAAAAATTATTACCATTATTTTTATACCATTGTTGTGCTGTATATGCCCCGTTTTGAACTGCTGTATCAAATAATAAATACGAATCTCGTATATCTTTATATTTATCTGCTCCTGAACGCAAGTAATAATCTTCATAATAAATTTTCATAGCTTGGTCTTGCGTTAAGTTTCTGACATCATTAGCAGTTATATTTTGCCAATTCACGCCTAACTGCGGGCGTGTTCTGTAGTAATCCTTTACTGCGTCAATAGATACGCCCATTTTTGTCGGGCCGCCTAAGTCTGTCGGGTCATTTGTAAATTCCATACCTTCATGTCCAAACATAAAATTCATCAAGTCTAAAAATCTTTTTGGATAAGCCATTTGAATACTCCTATATTAGCTAATACAAGGCAGTTTGTAATAGATACAATATGAAAGTTACTGAATAACTCACTGAATGATATTGTGGCAATTCTATTATAAATATTTAGTATGAAATAATGGTAAGAAAAATTTTTATACTACTTATTTCAACTATGTTATTAAGCTCTCCTTGTCTTGCAAAGTCTGAAACAGCGCAATTAAATACACAAGCTGATATTATTGTTGAAGTAAGAAAAGATTTCGTTAAAAGTGAAAAGCAGCTTGAAAATATATACAAAAATATTAATCAAGCTTTTGGTTCCGATAAGGAATTTATAAATCTTCTTAATAAGGATAAACAGAACTTTTACCGGACAAGAGAATTAAAGCGTGATGTAGTTTTACCGCATTCGCATACTTCTTACGGGATAAATAACTATGAAGTGTATTCTCCAATGTATTTAATTGATTTGAATAACAAACAAATTGATTATTTAAAGAATGTTGTTCAAACTTATTGTTTTTACCATAGCGCAAACTCGGCTTCACTTTGTAAATCTGAAAATATAAATAAAATTTTCAGATAGACACACTTTGCTATTATTCAGCGTGTAAACAGTATTACCTTCAACATTGTTTTTTTAACAATGGCTTGTTTTTATTCAAGCGGGCTTGTACCTTAACAAACTGCCTTTAATTATTATATTATATTATCTAAAAAACTGTCAATTATAAAAGCTTATACAGTTTTAGCATAGTCATAAGTGAATTCAAAACACCAAAACGTGTATTGAAGCACTCCCCGGACATTCAGCGCTAGAATTTTTTCAGCTTGGCATAAGCGGCATCCATGGCTTTTTTACCCTGTTTGCCAAAGTCAATTGTATACATCATGCTGTCGCCGACTTTAATAACATCTGTAATATGTCCGATTCCCAGTTTATCATGGAATACCCTTTCGCCTACGCTGAAAATGTATTCAACTGATGTTTGGGCATCAAGAGCTTTCTGGCGTTCCTCTGCTTCCTGCATTTGCTGGCGTTCTTTCTGCTTTTTCTCTTCCAGCATACGTTTTATTGCGTTGTCTTTGAAAAACTCTTTCACTTTCTCTTCATCACGCTGTTTGTTTGCCTGCGATTTTATCAGAATTGTACGCTGAGGGGTACGTTTAGGCTGTTCATAGCCGTATGAAGGCTTTTTAGGAGAAGTATTGTTAGCCAAGCCTTTTGTCGGAGCTACAAACCCTTTTCCAAAGCCGGTTGAAGGCTTTATGTAACCATAGCTGTCACTCTGCGCTGACGAATATGAAAAATCTGATTTGCCGGTTTTTGCTTTTGAAACAGCGTTTCTAAATGTCGAACCGTCTGAGATGCTTCCTTCAAATGAAGTCATATTCATCAACTGGCGCGGAATTTCTTCTATAAATCTTGAAGGGTTATAGTATTTAAATTCACCCCACATCTGGCGTCTTTTTGCAGATGTAAGATAGAGTTTTTCCTCAGCTCTTGTCACACCTACATACATAAGCCGGCGTTCCTCTTCCATTTCTGACGGGACATTAAATGTCCGCTGGTGCGGGAATACTCCTTCATCCATACCGGCAAGAAATACTACAGGAAATTCAAGACCTTTTGCGGCATGAAGTGTCATTAGGGTAACATTATTGGCAATATTATCCATATTATCTATATCCGATACAAGTGAAATTTGTGTTAAAAACTCGCCTAAAATATTATTATCATCTTCCGGCACAAATTCTTCAGCAACGTTTACAAATTCCTGCAAGTTTTCAATATCAGCTTCGCTTTCCGGTGTATTTTGAAGCTGAAGTTCTGCAAGATAGCCGGATTTTTCTATTACGAGCGTTACAAATTCTCTTAGATTATAATTTTTCACAGCCTCTTTAAATTTTGTAATAAGGTTCACAAAATCAGTAATCTTAGAGCGGGTTCTCGGAGGAATTTCATTATCCTCTTGTATTCTCTGGGCTGCCGCAAAGAGTGAAATATCCTCTTTATCAGCAAATTCCTGTAATCTTTTTACTGTTGTATCACCTATTGAACGTTTTGGAACATTTACTATTCTGCGGAAGCTCTGTGAATCATCAGGGTTGTATATTAATTTCAGGTAAGCAATTATATCCTTAATTTCTTTACGGTCATAGAACTTCAATCCGCCATAAATTCTATATGGAATACCGGCTGCCATACAAGCTTCTTCCAGGGCTCTGGACTGTGAATTTGTACGATAAAGAATTGCATATTGATTATAATTACCGCCGCTGTCCTGTTTGATTTTGCTTGCAATAAAGTTTGCCTCATCGGATTCATCCTGTGCTTCAAAGTAGTCTATAAGCTCTCCCTCTCCCTTATTAGAATACAATACCTTATCCACACGCTCTGTATTGTTTTCAATAATTGCATTCGCAACATTAAGAATATTCGCTGTTGAACGGTAGTTCTGTTCGAGTTTAATAAGTTTGGTATTCTTAAAATCTTTTTGGAAGTTCATAATTATTGTATAGTCTGCACCTCTCCAGCTGTAAATTGACTGGTCAACATCACCTACAACACAAAGCGAGCGTTCAGGAGGGATTTCTGCCTGGGCATTGGTGTAGAGCATATTAACAAGCTTATACTGCGCAAGGTTGGTATCTTGATACTCATCAACCAGAATATGCTGGAAACGATCGTAATATTCCTGTCTGACTTCAGGGTTTTGCTCAAGAAGTTTCACTGTAAGCATAAGCATATCGTCAAAGTCAATTGCATTGTTATTATTGAGTGTGTTTTCGTATTCCTCAAATATTGAAGCTATTTTCTGAGATTTAAAATCTCTTGCAAATGTTGCAAACGTATACGCATCCTGCATTTTGTTCTTTGCATTTGATATAATTGATTTTACAAGCTTTGGCTGGTAAATTTTATCATCGAGGTTCAATTTTTTAACCGCCTGCTTGATAACAGCGCTTGTATCATTGTCATCATATATTGTGAAGTTTTTATCAAGCTTTTTGCCTGACTGGAAGCTGTAGCGGTCAATATTTTCACGTAAAATTCTGCCGCAAATACCATGGAATGTACCCACCCACATATATTTTACTGTGCTTTCGCCAAGAATATTGCCAAGACGCTCTTTCATCTCTTTTGCAGCTTTATTCGTAAATGTAACCGCCAGAATATTTCTCGGTCTTACACCATTTTGTATAAGATAAGCTATACGCGATGTTAGTACTTTCGTCTTGCCGCTGCCTGCTCCTGCCAGTATTAGCAACGGTCCTGCGGTAGTTTGAACAGCTTCTTTCTGCTCTCTGTTAAGATTCTCCAATATATTTTCCATATCCCTATTCCCAAAATTAAAATTTTATGTTATAATCAGCATAATCGAAAAAAATTTTTATTTCAATTATTAGGATTTATTCAGAAAGTAGGAAATAATGGCAGATTTTGAAACCGATATTATAATGAGTGCTGATGATGATAAAAAAAGTGAACAACCTTCAATTGTAGTTCCAATGGATGATTTAGATACAGTAAGTGCAGATTCACCGCATACAGTTGATGAATTGGCACAGGAACTCGCCACTATCAGACAATCGGCTAAAAAAATTGCTATTATCGGAAGCCGTAATCTTCCTATTACACACCAGCAGATGATTGAAACACTCACTACCGCTCTTGTTATGCAGGGAAATACCATCATTACATCAGGCGGATCATCCGGAACAAATGCTGCTGCTATCAGAGGAGCAATGAAAGCTAATCCTGATAAATTGAAGGTTATCTTACCGCAAACTATCGGACAGCAGCCGTCAGATGTTCAAAACCAGCTTATTGGAGTTCCTAATATTATTGAACACGCAGATAGAGCTATGATGACTTTAGCTGATGCTTCAAGAGTATGTAACAGAGAAATTATTGATGACTGTAACCAGTTAATCTGTTTCCTTTCACATACCAGTAAAACGCTTCATAATGCTGTTCAGTATGCTGAAGAAGGTCATAAAGTTATTACTGTTTTCTATCTTGACTAGTTATGAGTGAAGATTTAATTAAAAAACTTACAGGTAAAAATAAAAGTGATTACGAACAGGCTGCCGCTCACTTGATAAATAATGCTGATGTTGAGCTGTTTAAGGAGCTTGTGAATAAAGACAATTTTTTGTTTGATTTTATTAAACAAAACGTTGCACAGCGGATTTATAATGCCTGTAATGAAGGAAATTACAAAAATCTTCTGCAATTTTTTGAATATTACTCTCCATATTATGATGAAGTTATAATTTCAGTACTTGCAAAATATGCAGATGAAGATTTGACAGATGAAATCCTTGAAATATTTGAAAACGGCACGAATGCACAAAAAACTTACTGTGCAAAATATTTCTCATATATTCAGGATCCTCTTGCGCTTGACTGCCTGCGGGAAAATGCTTATTCTGATGATGACAGCCTGAATGCAAACTGCGCGGCAACTCTCGGGATGTTTCAGGATGAAATTTCATATAACAATGCACTTGAAAAACTCAAAGCAGAAGATGACTTTGAAAAACTTTCCGCAGTAAAATTCCTTGTTATGTATGGAAATAAAAATGCTGTAAGCAGTATTTTTAACGCTATGAAAACCTCTTCAATGGCTGAAAATATTGCCGGAGAAATTCCTTATCTTGAAGATCTGTTTGAACTTTTAAACAGTTATTACGAAGATGCGCTGTTAACAATTGATTATATTATAAACGGACTTGGCGAAATTTTAAGTCCGGCACTTGTGCTGGATTTTGAATTGAAAGAAGTGTTTGAAAACCTTTTAGCAGCAGAACCGGACGGCAAAATAGCGGCCGTTCTTCTTAATGCTTATGAAAAGTTTGAAACACTTACAGAAAATGATGAATATTTGTTTGATGAAGACAAGGAAACAAAAAACGAAATCCATAATATAAAAAAACTTGTTTCAGGCATAAATAAAAAACAACTGACAAAACTTGTAAATAATGAATTAAATGAGATAAGCCCGTTTGTATATACAGCATTGGATTTTGCAGATGATGTTCTTGCAATAAGAGAACTTTTGAAATGCAGCAACCAGACAATCATACTGAAAACGGCAGAAACTCTTAAACGCTTAAACGCACTTGACGATACAGCCAAAACCGTAGCACTGGTAAAAATTACCGATGAAAACATCAAATCTATAATCCGTTCTCTATAGTTGACTGTGCTTATTTAGCATATTAAAATTTTTGTATGAAAAAAAGAGTTATCCTTAGTATTATTATTACAGGAACAATTGTTGGATTAACTTCCCAGCTGTGGCTTTTTAGAGAACCTGTAAATGTAACATTTAACGCAGAAGGAACAGGTCTTACTTCTTTTGAAATTGTATTAAATAAAAAAGATGATGAGCTATTTTCAAGAAATAATAAAGCAAAGATCGAAGTTAATTTAGATAACATATCTGAAATTACAATACCTGTTTATAAAGCGAAACACCCCAAAAGGTTTCAAATCATTGCCAGTCAAGAATTCCCGGTGAGGGGGGGGGGCTTGTATTAAGCAATATAAAGGTTAACGGACATTTGCTTGATTTAACCAAATTTTACACAAACTCTTCTAATGTTAAAATTAACGAAAATTCTATTTTTATATCAGAATTAAAAGAAATTGCACAGATATTTTCAAAAGAAAGACTTACTATAATACCTAAAATAATATTTGATATAAGAATATTAACGATTATTCTTATTTTGAGTTATCTTTTAACTTACAAGCTAACATCTTATCTTGCAGATTTTAAAAACCTGAAAAATCAATCCCGAATAGAAATTATATTTTTAACCGCATTTTTTATACTTCTGACTCTGCCATGCCTGAAAATCAATGATGATATAATAAGCAAAGCCGAAAACAGGACACTTTCACCTTATGTTCCTTTTATCAATAAAAGCGGAATAAATTACAATTTCGGACAAGATTTTAATAACTGGATTTCAGACAGATTTCTGGGAAGAAGTACATTAACCAGATTATATAATAAATTACATTTTATGCTCACATATTACATATATGAGCAAAACGACCGTTTCTACAATAAAAAAACAGGATGGGCGTTTACAAAGGGCTGGATAAATCCTTCATATTCAGAAAAAGAATTATCTGATTATGAAAAAAATATATTAGAACTTAAAAATTTCTGCGACAAGCATAATATAAAATTATATGTTCTTATTCCGCCTGTAAAAGGAGAGGTTTATTACAATGAAATTTACCCTCATATAACGAAACCAAGTAATATAGATATTCTTGAAAAAAATGTTAATAAAAAGGTTTCACATAATATAATCTACTATCCTCTTAAAAGCCTCAGAACTGCATCTAAAAAAGATTATACCTATACTCAGGGTGACATCCACTGGTCTGAATACGGAGCATTTATAACATATAAAGACCTTATGCAGAATATCCACAATGACTTCAAAGAGATTAAACTTCCTGATGAAAATGATTACATAATAACAAAAAAACAGTTAGGTAAGCAAGACATCTACTTTGAGGTTTTCGACAAAGGTTGTGAATATAATACTTTAGGCATTGATATATCGGAAAAATCACCGGAATACCTAACATATACGCATAAACAATATAACTATTTAATTCAAAATAATAATGATAAGACAGCTGATTTAGACGCATATTTTCCTTTTGGCAATAACAAAAAAGTTTATATCATTGGAACATCTTTTTCTGAAAAACTCTTTATGTTTTTGAGATATTCTTTCATTTATACTAAAAAAAGAGCAATAAATGGAAATAAATTTAAACTTTCACGATGGGAAAAGGAAATATTGGAATTTAAGCCGGATATTATGATTATAGTCATACAAAGCAACGGTATAAAAGCATTTAGTGAATTATTTGGCGGGGGAGAATAATGTTATTTAGTTCAATTAGTTTTATATATGTATTTTTACCGGCAGTATGCTTTTTGTATTTGATTACAAGAAAAGAACTCCATAATCCTATTCTTCTAATTGCGAGTATAATTTTTTATGCCTGGGGAGAACCAAGATACCTTGCCATTATGCTTGTCACTATAATGGTTAATTATCTCGGCGCGCTGCTGATAGAAAAATATCCTTTGAAAAAAAAGCTTACACTCACCTTAACAATTGCAGCAAACCTCGGATTTTTAATATATTTCAAGTATTTTAACTTTATCCTGGGAAATATTAATGCTCTTTTGCATACAAATATCGACTTTATAAAAGTGGTAATGCCAATAGGAATTTCATTCTATACATTTCAGGCAATGTCATATCTAATTGATGTTTACAGAGGTGAATGCAAAGCTCAGAAAGATATTTATAAACTGGCTTTATATATTTGTCTTTTCCCGCAGCTTATTGCAGGTCCTATCGTAAAATACCACGATGTTGCAGAACAAATTGATTCAAGAGAAGTAAATTTTGAAAAAGTTGATATTGGTGTAAAGCGCTTCATAATCGGACTGGCAAAAAAAATGCTTATAGCAAATACTATGGGTGCAATTGCCGACAAAATTTTTGTTCAGGCGCCGGATACATTCACTCCGCTTGTCGCCTGGATTGGGAGCTTTGCATACAGTCTTCAGCTCTTTTATGATTTTTCGGGATATTCTGATATGGCAATCGGTCTGGGTTTGATTTTCGGATTTAGATTTATGGAAAACTTCAATTATCCTTATATCTCAAAATCAATAACAGAATTCTGGAGAAGGTGGCATATATCTCTTTCAACCTGGTTCAGGCAGTATGTCTACATTCCTCTTGGAGGAAATAAAATAAGCCCGAACCGTACATATATAAACCTTGCAGTTGTTTTCTTTTTAACAGGTTTGTGGCATGGTGCAAGCTGGAATTTTATATTCTGGGGGCTGTGGAACGGCTTTTTTATAATTCTGGAAAAAATGACAGGCTGGCATAAAGAAACAGATAAACCTTTTATAAATTTCCTAAAACATATATATACAATCTTTATTTTCGTACTCGGCTGGGTAATGTTTAGAGCGGATAATATGCACTATGCAGCTATTTATCTTAAAAATATGTTTGGACTGGTAAAAGTTCATGATATTGCCTACGGTATAAGCTACTATGGCGATACTGTTGAAATTTTGACATTTATAATCGCACTCATCTGTGCCACTCCGGTATTCTCAAAAATCCTTGAGATTAAACAGGAACGCAAAATTCTAAGAAGTATTGTAAATATCTGGCTTATAATCCTGTTTATACTCTCCACGGCTGCAGTTGCTGCATCAACATACAATCCTTTTATTTATTTTAGATTTTAAAAGGTTGAAATATTTTAAAATTACGATATAATAAAAATATAGGGAAACGGACTAAAAGTCCTTACCTTCTAGCCCGTTCTTCGTTCCCTATATGAAGATTGAAATAATTTGTAAAAGATGTCCTATTAGTCCTAGGGCATCTTTTATTATTTGCTTCCTCATACTCTCACCTCCTTTCTGTCTTTGTCTTCGTATACTATATGTGACAGGGGAGATGACATGAACTTACCCTCAAAATAATTATACCGGAAATATTATTAATAATCAAATATCATCAGTCAGAAGCTGACCTTCACTGCTTTCACCCCGCATTCGCGTGCCGTTCATAGCTGTGCTGCCTAATACGCCTCTCCAAAATTCCGCTCTTGTTTTTATCGCAAAATTTTTTCGGACAGTCTTTGAAAATGTTTATGCTAAAATATATCATAGAGGGTTAGTATGAATTTTGAAGAAAAGACATTAAGCTCTGAATGTGTTTATAACGGCAGGATAATTACAGTATGTAATGACGAGATAGAGCTTTCTACGGGCAGAAAATCTTTCCGCGAAGTTGTTCATCACTCCGGCGGGGTCGTAATCCTGGCGTTCAAAGACGAAAATACTGTTCTTTTTGTAAAACAGTTCAGATACCCGCTAAAACAGACACTTCTTGAACTTCCGGCCGGTAAACTTGAAAAGGGTGAAGATCCTGACCTTGCGGCAAAACGTGAATTGGAAGAAGAAACCGGTTACAGGGCTGAAAACTGGCAGCCGCTTGGTTATATTTTTACCTCTGCCGGCTACAGCACAGAAAAATTATACCTTTATAAAGCTTCAAAGCTTAAATTTGTAGGAGAGCACCCTGATGAAGGCGAAATTCTCAAAATACTCGAATTTAATATCAATGATGTTTATAAAATGATTGAAACAGGCGAAATAAATGATGCCAAAACGCTCTGCGCAATCCTGAGAGGTCTTAAATTATGATAAAAATGGTCGCAACCGATATTGACGGTACAATAGTTAAATGGGATACAGAAATCAGCGATAACGTGAAAAACTGTATCAGCAATCTTTGTAAAAACGGTATCAAAGTTGTTCTTGTAACCGGCAGAATGCACTGTGCAACAACTCATATTGCAGCTTCCCTCGGGCTTGACACCCCTATTGTGTCATATCAGGGCGGTCTGATAAAAAACCAGTCAGGACAAACTCTTTACCAGCAGAATTTAAACTGTGATTATGCAGATAAAATAATTAAATGGGCTAAAGAAAATGATATTCACATAAACTTATATATAGATGATAAGCTTTATGTAGAAAAAGATAATGATTTTGTAAGGAAATATACTGACGGCAAATTTGTTTCATACACAGTCTGCCCGTTCTCAACACTTAAAATAGATAATGTAAATAAAATTCTGGCAATAGATTACAACGATGCAGACAGGGTAACCGGCTGGGTTAAAGAGCTTCATAAGTCATTTCCTGAACTTTACGTAGTTAAATCAACACCTTACTTCTGCGAAATAGGCAGCCCGCATGCCAAAAAGTCCACAGGTGTAGAGTTTTTGGCTAAACAGTGGGGAATAAAAAAAGAAGAAATACTAACTATCGGAGATCAGGATAATGATATAGAACTTTTAAAAGCCGGCGGAACCGCTGTTGCAATGGGTAATGCCACAGAAGAACTTAAAAAATACGCAGATTACATTACTGATACTGTAGAAAATGACGGCTTTGTAAAAGCTATGGATAAATTTGTATTCTCTGAAGTTAAGCAGGTATCTTAAAATTCTTTACCCGAGAAATTAAATAAAATACCTGTAACTGCATTCAGTAGCCGTCTGTAATCAGCTCAACCATATGCAAGTGAACTCGCTGCGCTCAGACAGCACTTGCTTTGTCATTGTTGTGCTGAACAACAGCTGTTCATTCTGTTGAGGTATTTTATTTAATTTCTCGGGTAAAGAAAACTTTCCAGCACTGAATTAGAGCCTTACTCACCGTTATTTTGTAAACAAATGTTAAGTATATGTAAAAAATATATATGCTTTACGCAATTTTTAAATACTGAATTACTTTATATAAATACAAGAGAAAATTAATTTATAGGAAAAAGAACAACAGAGTATAATGATGTAAACATTTGTAACGAAACCAGACAAATTCGGCTTAATCATTAAAGATTAAACATAAATGTGACGATTAAGAGAATGTGAGTAAATAATTTAATGGAGAAAGAAAAAATGGCAATCGACAAGTACAATGGAAATTTAGGAAACGTAAACAATTTTCTGTTCGGTAAAAAAGTAGAAAAAGATGAAACAAAAAAAGCAGCACCAAAGGAAAATGTTCCTGTAGGTCAAACTCAGGCAGCATCAGAAACCGCTAAAGTTGACAAAACCAACTTAAATCTTGATGCAAATGCAATCTGGGGCTTACATCTTACAGCTCAAGCTAAAAAAGTAGATACTTCCGACAAAGCAGTAGAAGCAAGAGCATCACAATTCTTTAAAACCGAACCTGACATCTATGCCTTGAAACAGGAAGCAGGTATTCCTGCAGAAATTGAAGGTATTGATGAAGACATCGCAGCATTTTTAAGTCCTAAAGCTCTTTCATTCCTTGCTCAGGTTCCTGCAGATCAGGCTGAAAGAATTAGCAGCGGCACTGTAAATGAATATGATAAAATGATTGCTTTAGCATAATAACAACTTATAAATAAACATTTACTCACACACATATTGTGGCTGACTTAAAACGTCAGCCATTTTATTTTATGGATTTTTTAGTAGTATTGGAGTAAAATAGGTTTATGTATGAGATAAAAAAGCAGATATATCAGGATTTAACCAAAAACCAGAAGAGCGCATTGTGTAATTTTCTGCGTGCACTTGTGAAAAAATCTCCACAATTAAATGTTAATGAGATTTTGGATAAATTTATTGAGGATGAACGGTATTATATTGAAATTAACTCTTCAAGGTTTGAGTTTCTGGCAGGCATAATGGAAGAGAGCCAATTTTTAAAAGACACAGAATTATATTTAAAAGAGTGCCGGAAGTATTACGACTACAAAAAGAAACAGGAGCCGATAATTCAGGCAAATAAAGAGTTTGAAAAAAAGAAAAGAAAATTCTTACAGGAAGTAAAAATGGGCAAAGAAGCCCCTACAAAAAAACAACTTTATTACTACGATCGTTTATGCAAAAAGTATAACCTTGAAAAAAAAGTTCTCTCATCAAAACTTGAAGCAAGAGATGAGATTGACAGGATTATAACAGAGCATGAAAAAGACAATCATATATCCGGATGAAACCGGAAACATATTTGTCATATACAATAGAAAAATGGAATATAACAGTATAAAAGATTTTAAAAGCAATTTTGCAAAAATATACCATGAAAATATAGTTCCATCTTTGCATGCGTTTGAAAATGACAGATTAAAAACATTTAAGAATGCCATTTTATATACTGTTATAGTACTTTTAATTTCTATTATAATGATATTCTATGGTCTGCATTCTGACATTGAAATTGTTCTATTTATCGGTCTTGCCGGCACAATACTATCTTTAGTAATCTATGGCTGTATGCAGAAAAATTTTGAAAATAAATTAAAAGCAAGAATTATGCCTATACTGATGAAGGCTTTTGGCAATTTCAACTGGACAACTTCAGAAGTAATTGATACGAAATATATCAGAGCATCTGCAATCTTTAGCGGGTTTGATAATAGGAGCGTTGACGATAACTTTTACGGCTCATACAGGCAAATGCCTATAGAGATCTCAGAAACACATCTAACCTATACAACATATGATTCAAAGGGCAGAAGGCGTACTCATACGAGATTTAAAGGTTTGCTGGTATGTATCGCCGCAGGCAAATCCTTTTCCGGACACACTATTATAAGATGCAGAGAATTTCTGGGCAACAGAAGGGTTTATGAGGAAGTAAAGCTTGAAGATGTAGAATTTGGCAAACAATTCTTTGTAGATTCTAATGATCAGGTGGAGGCAAGATTTCTGTTAACGACAGCGTTTATGGAAAGATTTAAAAAAATCAGGAATTCTTTTGGATCAAAACATGCAGAATGTTCTTTTAAAGACGGAAAAATACTGATAGCGCTTGCAACCTCAAAGGATTTGTTCAAACTCGGCTCTATTAACAAGCCGGTATCAGACACAGCACCATTTAAAACCTTTTTGATAGAAATTATATCAATTCTGGAAATGATTGATTACCTAAAAGTTACACAAAAAACAGGTTTATAATATGACAACAATACATGAGATAGTAAAAATATTAACAGACAGCGGTATTGAGCCTAATGAAGCAAATGTTGAAGTAAAGATACTTATTGAACATTTTGCAGGCTACGGGGTAAAAGATATACTGCTTGGCAAAAAACTTGACAGTGAAAAGCTTAAAATTGTCGAAGACAAAGCCAGACTTCGTGCACAAACAAGACAGCCAATCCAGCATATAACAGGGTTTGCGGATTTTATGGGTGAAAAATTTATTGTTAATCCGCATGTTCTCATTCCCCGCGATGAAACAGAGTTTCTGGTAAGAAAAGCCGTTGAAATTATTAATAAAAATGATTACAAAATGGCTCTGGATGTTGGAACAGGCAGCGGCTGCATTGCCTGTATGGTAGCAAAACACACAGACTGCCAGATTATCGGGCTTGATATTTCGACAGATGCCCTGAATACAGCACTTGACAATGCTTCAAGATTGAACTTGTTCAACAAAGCTATTTTTAGAAAGTCGGATATTTTTTCTAACGTTAAGCCGGGTGAAAGTTTTGATATAATTATATCTAACCCTCCCTATATCCCGCCTTCACAAAAAACACACCTCCAGAAAGAAGTGTCTTTTGATCCTGAAACAGCACTTTTTACAGACGATGAAAAAGGTCTTGAGTTTTATGAAAAAATAACATCCCGGGTTCCCAAAATTCTAAACAATGGCGGGTATCTACTCTATGAACTTGGTATAAATCAGGCAGCTGACGTAAAACGGTTTATGGAAAATGCCGGCTTCAGCGCCATAGAAATCATAAAAGATCTTGCTGGCATTGAAAGAGTAATTTGCGGGAAATTAGATAATTGATATTATATCATTGATTTTAGCCAAAATATTTTTATGTGACTTATCAATCATAGAAATAAACGGATAAATTTTATTTAACTCTGCTGATTTCTCAAGTGTGTTTTCACAGTAAACTTTTAAAATCTCAATGAAATTTTGTTCTTCAATAATATTATTCTGAGCTATGTACAACTCATCAAGAAGCTGCTGTTCGTTAAACATATTTTTCATACCTTAAATCCAATAATTATATTATACACTAAAAATTTAAAAAACGGAAGTATCATTAATAAAAATTAATTAAAATTATTTTTATAGCGTCTTTACTTGATGTCGGGAATTTTTTACATATAATAAAAATTATGAAATACAGAGAAAACGTAAGAAACTTTTGCATAATTGCCCACATTGACCATGGAAAATCAACACTGGCAGACAGATTGCTGGAATTTACCGGAACAGTAGCCCAGCGTGATATGCAGAACCAGATACTGGATTCTATGGATATTGAACGCGAACGCGGCATTACAATCAAGCTGAACGCAGCAAGAATGAATTATAAAGCTAAAAACGGCAAAGAATATGTTCTTAATCTAATTGACACACCGGGACATGTTGATTTTTCTTACGAAGTTTCGCGCTCTCTTGCTGCCTGTGAAGGTGCGCTATTGATTGTGGATTCAACTCAGGGGGTAGAAGCACAAACATTAGCTAATGTTTACCTCGCAGCAGAACAAAATCTTGAAATTATTCCCGTTATTAACAAAATTGATCTTCCTTCAGCAGATGTTGAAAGAGTAAGAGAAGAAATTGAAGAAGTTCTGGGTATAGATGCCTCTCTTGCAATTCCTGTAAGTGCAAAGGCAGGTATCGGTATTGAAGAAGTTCTTGAAGCCGTTGTTGATTTAATTCCGCCTCCGGAAGATACCAGTGACAAACCTTTGAGGGCTCTCGTTTTTGACAGTGCCTATGACCAGTATCTTGGAACTCTTTGCTTCTTTAAAGTTATTGACGGCAAAATCAAGCTGGGTGATAAAGTTAAATTTATGGCTTCCGGAAAAGAATACGAAGTTGTTGAACTGGGTTACCAGACACCGTCCAGAGTTCAGGTAAATGAACTTGTATGCGGCGATGTAGGTTATTTTGCAGGTTCAATAAAAGAGCTGACAAGGTTTGTTGGTGATACACTCACAACCGTAGAAAATTCCGCAAAAGAACCTCTGCCAGGCTATAAAGAAGCCCTGCCTATGGTTTTTTCAGGTATGTATCCTGTAGATAACGATGATTATGCAGACTTAAAAGAAGCTCTTGAAAAACTAAAATTAAACGACAGCAGTATAACTTTTGAACCTGAAACTTCAAGTGCATTAGGGTTTGGTTTCAGATGCGGATTTTTGGGTATGCTGCATATGGAAATAGCGCAGGAAAGACTTGAGAGGGAATATAACCTTGATCTTGTAACTACTGCACCATCTGTAGTGTATAAGGTTTACAAAACAAACGGCGAGGTTGTTGAGATTGACAACCCTGCTAACCTACCGCCGGCTCAGGTAAGAGATTACATTGAAGAACCTTATGTAAAAGTACAGATAATTACGCCGAACGATTATGTAGGAACATTGATGGATCTTGCTCAGACAAAACGCGGCATTTTCAAAAATATGTCATATATTGATAAAATACGTGCAAGTCTGGAATATGAAATACCGCTTAGTGAAGTTATTACAGACTTTTATGACCAGCTGAAGTCGCGCTCAAAGGGTTATGCAAGTATGGATTATGAATTCTGCGACTATAAACGTTCAAAGCTTGTCAAGCTTGATATAATGCTTGCAGGCGAAATCGTTGATGCTCTTTCTGTAATCTGTCATGAAGATAACGCATTCTATATAGGGCAGAAGCTTACAACAAAATTAAAAGAAATAATTCCGCGCCAGTTGTTTGAAGTTCCTGTTCAGGCAGCAGTCGGCGGAAGAGTAATAGCAAGAACTAATATTAAAGCCATGAGGAAAAACGTTCTTGATAAATGTTACGGCGGAGATATTTCACGTAAACGCAAGCTTCTTGAAAAACAGAAAAAAGGGAAAAAGCGCATGAAATCAGTAGGACGTGTTGAAGTACCTCAGGAAGCATTTATGGCAGTTCTGAGCCTTGATGAAGAGTAAATCCCGAGCCGGACACCGGCAATACACACAGCTGTTAAATCTCATAAGAATAGCATCAAGCCTTAGAAAGAAATGACACTTACAAAGACAGCATCCCGAAACGCTATAAGGAATCTTATTCCATCAAAGCGACAGGAACTTTACCTTTCAAATCGCGGACGATTTTCATATCCAGCTCAGCATATATACCTGTTTCTTTTTCCTTCGCATTACAAATTACCTCTCCGTAAGGTCCTGTTATCATTGAATATCCTATACTATCCAAAAATGGGGCAGTTCTTCCTGTAAGATTTGATGTTACAAAATAAACAAGGTTTTCTGAAGCCCGGCAGATATTCATAGCTTCCCATGTTTTTGTAAAAATTTCTCTCTCCTTTGCCGGTGCAGAGGCAAGAAGGCTCCAGGCAGACGGTGATACTATAATTTCAGCACCCTTTTTAATTAATTCTCTGTAAAGCATAGGGAATTTTATATCAAAACACACACTCACGCCGATTTTGGCAAAATCTAAATCAAGCACAAGAATATCACTGCCGGCATCTGTATAAGTTCCTTCATTTCCGCCGAAGAAGTTATAAAGATGAATTTTTCTGTATTTTCCTATAAGTTCTCCGCTTCTGTTAAGGACAAATGCAGTGTTGAATAACTTTTCACCATCACGTTCACTCGCTGTCCCGCATACAATATTAGTATTATATTTTCTTGCAGTTTCTGAAAGGAATTTTACAACCTCACCGCCATTTACGTCCTCTGGTGAATTTATAAATGCGTCATCACATATTCCTGTACTGAAAAATTCCGGAATAACAACTAAATCAAGTTTTTTATCACTGTATTCAGAAATTATTTCGTTAACTTTTTGCAGATTAAATTGTTTGTCGCCTGACTTTGGTGTGAATTGAAGACTTAAAACTCCGGCCATAAATATTCCTTTCTAAAAAATTAATGTGTGAACTGCAAGCTTCTGCCTAAAACGTGAAAGTATCAGGGTTTACATCGGGCATCATACGCTTATTTTCATTAAGGTTATTAATAAGCTTCATATCGTCACTGTTTAGCTCAAAATCAAACACCTGAGAATTTTCGATAATTCTATCAGGATGGACTGATTTCGGAATAGTGATTAAGCCGCGCTGGATTTCCCATCTTATTACAATCTGTGAAACAGTTTTGTCATATTTATCAGCAATAGCCTGCAAAGTATCATCAGAAAATATCTTACCCCTGGCAAGCGGTCCCCAGCATTCAGTTGCAATATCATGTTCGGAATTATAATCAACAAGCTCAACCTGAGAAAGATAAGGATGAAGTTCTATCTGGTTGCAAACCGGTATAATCTCTGCGGATTTTAATAATTCTTCCATATGATGTTTATGGAAATTACTTACACCGATTGCTCTGATACAACCTTTTTTGTAATATTCTTCCATAATTTTCCAAGTTTCAACAAAAACATCTTTAACCGGCCAATGGATTAAAAGCATATCAATGTAATCCCCGCCGAGATTTTCAATACTCTGTTCAATAACTTCACGCTGATTATGCGCACGCATATCATCATTCCAGATTTTTGTTGTAACAAAAACTTCCTTACGCGGAATATTACTGTCTACAATACCTTGAAAAACATCTTGTTCATTGCCGTAAAACTTTGCAGTATCAATATGTCTGTAACCGGTTTCTAAAGCAAATCTTACAGCATCTCTGGTAGCAGACGCCGATTCAAAAACACCAAGACCAAGTACAGGAATTTCAACACCATTATTTAAAGTTTTGCTCATTGTGAATGCCATTTTTTTCTCCTTATTTAAATATATCGTGAATTACCGAAAAATCAACAGACTATTAAAGAAGTTTATTGACGGTTTTTTACAAGTGAATATTATAAGTTTAACAACAAAAAATATAAAAACAATTAGTATATTTGAGAAGAGTTAGGATAATTGCCAAATACAAAAACTGCCAATGCCAAATAAACCACAAAACTAAAATTGCTGTTCTATTAGTATGCAGTTTATCAAACTTATTTTTAATACGTTTCACTCTATAGCAAAAAAGGGCAAAAGCTGCCCTTTTGCATTTCTCATGTTACAGTGACAGCGATGAGAACGTAAGCTTATCTCTGAATAAATTATCTATCAGCTTTTCCATTTTGGCTTTATCTATTTCCCGGACAGGGTTAACATCATCATGCTGCTCGTCTTTCTTACTAACAGGGCGGGTTGTGAGATTTTTTGTTAACGGGTTATAGTAAAAAGTTGTCTTGATGGTACGGTCATCTTTTATTTCATAATTTGAGATTGAACTGATGGCGCTGGAATTTCTTTTATAATTTATACATCTGACAATCTGCTCTGTTTCAGCGTTGTATTCTTTTACCATGCTGATTGACCTGCCGTCTGTGCGGTATATCAAAACCCGTGATATATTACCGAACTCCTGATTATATTCATGGACCGATGTAATCCGTTTATCATTTCTAATATCAAAATTGGTTGTCTTGATTTTTTTTCCTGTTATCGGGTCATATTCGTGCACAGATTTAAATAAAACAAAATTTGTAGATTTAACCCTCTTACCTGTTTCCTGATCATATTCTTCAATGGATTTAACTTTTTTGTCGTCAAAATAATCGAAATAAGTTGTTCTGATGCGTTTTCCAGTAGCCTGATTAAATTCGTGAATACATTCAATCATTGAACTGCGTTTTCTATAGACCACCTCATCTTCATATTTTAAAGCGTTATTTTTTACAACTGCCAAAGTCATAAGCACCCTCCAATTTAGCATCATATTTGTTTTGAAATATTATAACAGCGTAAAATAAGAAGGGTAATTACACAGTCGGGTACAGTTTAATCAGAAGATTTGTTTCTTTTCTCCATAAGCTTCAACAATTCCTTATAAGCAGACCCCCATTCAGCCATAGCATCAAGGATTAGAGCCATACTGTATCCTATATCCGACAGGGTATATTCAACCCGCGGGGGAACTTCCGGAAAAACTTTTCTTTCAACAATACCAAAATCTTCCATTTCGCGCAGATTTGAGGTAAGAACTTTCTGAGTAATCTTACCAACAGCCTTTTTAAGTTCGCAAAAGCGTTTAGTACCGGTGAGAAGCTCCCTGAGGATAAGGAATTTCCACCTGGAATTAAGCATCATCAGAGAAGTTTCAACGGGACATTTCGGAAGGTCTTTAGCAAGCATAAAATCTCCTTTAGTATCTTTAAGAAACTATATAACCCAAAAATACTAATTAATAATAACATATATTTTCCGGACAGGCAAGGTATAATTATTCATCATCGACCTGCGGCTGAATGCGTTCCTTTAACGTAAATTCTTCAAATTTTTTTATAAATGCTATGTGTTCATCATAAAGAAAATTACAAACAGGTTCAAGACATAATGCCTGCCTCTGATTTTGACGGCAACAAACCATTGTATAAGAGATTACGCGAATTAAGTTGTTAATCTTAAACATCCGATCATACAATTTTTCTAAAAATTTATATATAATTGATTAAATTTTATCAAGTGTTTATAATAAAAAGATGAATAATTTAGAAAATTTAAAAAGTAATTTGAGCCTGAAACTTAAACTTGAGAGAACTAAAAGAGCACTCTCACAGGAAAAACTTGCGGCTTTAGCAAATATAAGTGTATTAACAGTGAGCGGAATTGAACGAAAACTAAATTATCCGTCAATTGAAACTCTGGCACAAATAGCTGATGCACTTGAGATTAAGCTGTGTGACCTGCTTAACTTTGATCAATAATATTTCCTTTTTTTACTTTTTTTAAAATACCGAATATAGTTCAAAAATTTTAATCTTGTCAGAGAAATTGCTGCTCACGTTCCTTAAGAAACATTTTAGAGTGGCGTTTGAAAAGGCAGCTGAACGAAAACGTTGAACAAGCAGAGCATAAATTAGATTATTTTATTAAACCGGCGGGTTTTCATCAGGAACATAACGAAATAAATCGTTTAGAGTACAATCCAAAGCAAAACATAATTTATTAAGTGTTTCAAATTCAATGCCTTTAGTTTTGCACTTGCAAATATTATTTAAGGTATGTCTGTCAATTCCGGTCATCCTTACAATATCACGTTTATCAAGACGTTTTATAGCCATATAAATTGCAACTCTGTTTTCAATCATATTATTTATAACATCCTTTTAGTTATTATACATTCCGAAACTCTTAATCTTGTTAGAGAAATTTCCGCTCATATTCCTTACGAAACCTTTTAGAAGGGCGTTTGAAAAGGCAGCTGCACGAAAACGTTGAACAAAGCGGAGCATAAATTAGATTATTTTATCAAACCGGCGGAGTTTCGTCAGGGACATAACGGAGCAGATCTTTTGGCTCACAGTCCAGGTACCAGCATAATTTATTCAAAATCTTAAACTTTATACTTTGTGTTTTGTCTAAATATAAATTTTGTATTGTTTCATACTTAACATGCAGATTTTTTGCAACTTCTGCCACAGAAGTTTTTCTTTTACCTATCATTGTTGAAACTTCATTGATTATCATAATAGCCAATTGTATAAAATTTTCCTGTTTTTGTTGACAAATTCCGTTTATTAAGATAATATTCCAGATAAATGGATGCAATTAGTAATATTGCTTAACCTATAAGGAAGTAAAATGGAAGAAAAAGATTTTGCGGCACTCGGTGATGCGGCTTTGCAAATAAACAGCCTGTGCATCGTTGCCAAAAATTACACTGATACAAATTGTCAGGATGAAAAAATGCTTCACATTGGTCTGATGATAGATTTGATTAACGAACACGCAGGACACATAATTTCGCTTCTGCGTGACAAAAATATTATTCCTTAATATACCAGTTATTTTCAATTTACCCCGCCCCTGTTTTAAACATTGCCTCAAAAGATTTTTTGATTTTTAGCCGTTTGTAATCTATAATTAAATAAAAAAGGAAAATCACATGTACAGAATTGGAACCGGCTACGATATTCATAAATTAACTACAGGAAGAGATTTAATTATAGGCGGGGTTAAGATTACCCACGAAAAAGGACTTCTCGGACACTCAGATGCTGATGTCTTAATCCATGCAATTATTGATGCTATGCTCGGCGCCCTTGCACTTGCTGACATTGGAACTCTATTCCCCGATACAGATAAAAAATATAAAGATGCTGACAGCACAGTGCTTTTAAAACATGTTTACGACAAAATAACAGAACTCGGCTGGCAGATAGAAAACCTTGACAGCAATATCATCGCCCAGCAGCCGAAAATGATGCCTTACATCCCAAAAATGAAAGAAATGCTTGCCTCTGTCCTAAAACTGGATTTAGACAGGATTTCTATTAAAGCAAAAACCAAAGAAAAAATGGATGCCGTAGGAAAAGAACTTGCTATTGAAGCAAATGCTGTTATTTTATTAAAAAAAGGTGAAAAATGACAGACATTAAAGAGTTTGTAAAAAAACGCCTGAAAGAAGAAGCTGACGAGAAATACAGGAAGTTTTCCTCTGCTCTAATTCCGAACATAAGTAATGTAGCAGGCATAAGACTGCCGGTTCTGCGCAAAATTGCTAAAGAAATTTATAAAAAAGATTACAAAAGCTATCTCCTGTGCAAAAACTTTGATTACATGGAAGAAACAATGCTTAAAGGTATGCTCATCGGGCTTTTGAAAGAGAAACCGGAAGCTTTGCTTAAGATAATCGCTGATTTTGTAGACGAAATTGACAACTGGTCTGTATGCGACTGTTTTTGCTGCGGGTTAAAATTTACAAAGGATAACAAAGACCTGGTATGGAATTTTATACAACCATACCTAAAATCAACCAAAGAATATGAAATACGCTTTGGCTGTGTAATGCTTTTGAGTTACTTTATTGAAGAAAAATATATTGACAGAATTTTCCTTGCAATTGAGAAAATTCAAACTGATGACTATTACGCAAAAATGGCAATTGCCTGGCTAATATCAATATGTTTCATAAATCTTCCAGACAAGACAATGGATTTTCTGCATCAGACAAAAATCCAAAACTGGATTTATAACAAGGCTATTCAAAAAATTACAGAATCTTATCGAATTACAACCGGTACTAAACAGATTTTAAAAACAATGAAACGTTAATCAATAATATTCATTCGTTCCAATTTACTGATATGTGATTTTACTGTATGAACACTTATATTGAGTTTGTCTGCAATATCTTTTGCATCGCAATCGTGTCTAATCATTTCCATTATGATTTTTTCACTGTCATTCAATAAGTCCTCTTCAATGTCATTATTCATTCATACACTCTCCAAAATCATTGATATTAATATTGTAATAAAAAACTTTATTTGAACATATTAGACATATGGCTATTTTTATTATTGTATAATTAATTAAGGGAGGTTACATGGCTAAAATTCAGATTACCGTAAACGGCAATGAAATTGAAATAGAAGAAAATTCAACTATTGCTGACTTTATAAAAGAAAGAAACGTAACAGGAAAAATGTTTGCTGTTGAAAAAAATATGGAAATTATTAATAAAGACAGATACAGCACAGAATATATAAAATCCGGAGATGTCATAGAAATCGTCGGCTTTTTCGGAGGAGGTTAACATTACTTTACAATAAACCGATATTGCCTAAAGTTTTGTATTTTAAGTGCCGATAACTCTTTCAGGTGAAAATTAATACGTGAAAGGATTTATTGCTGTGAGCGATTTAAAACTAGGTAGAAACGGCAAGCAAGGTAGTGTGAACACAGAAACAATTAAAGCCGGCATTAAAAAAGAACAAATTAAAGACCAGAAACTTCAAACCATATTTGACAGTATTGATGGCAGTATTGATGGTAAAAAAGACGGTATTATAGATGCTGAAGAAATGAAAGCATTTAAAAAGAAGCTCATGGAAACAGCCGGCAACGATACTCTTTCTACCCGCGAAGCAGGTAAATTTCTTAAAAAAGCAGGCATCAAAAATCTTGATAAAAAAGATTTGTTTGAATTTTTAGACATCCTTTCCCAATCAAGTGAAAATATTGAGCAGTCTACTGTTGAAGAAAAAAACGGTCAAAAATTTATCCACATTAAATACAAAGACGGTTCAGTTGAAACTATAAACCCTGACAAATCCGCTCAGATCGCGACTTTCAGCAATGGGGGGGGGGCAAATTAACTAAATACGACAAAGACCGTAAGATTACAGAAGAAATTATTGAAACTGAAGATGGTAAAAAAGCAGTAACATCTTTTGACAAAAATGAAAAAGCAACTCAAACAGTTATTACAGCTAAAGGAGATTCCTTAGTAAGAACAATAACTTACAACGAAAACGAAGAACCGGAAACATTAAAAGTAGAAAACGGCACTACCACTGAAAATTATACCTATGTGGAAGACGGCGTCCTTCTTACATCCAAAATAGAGAATGAAGGCATTCCGGCAAAAGAAAAAAGAACTGATTACACATATAACGAAGACGGAACTACAACAGCAGTTACAAAAGAATACGGCAAAGAAACCACCAGAATTACCAACGGTGAAAACCTTGTTTCTGAAACCGTAACAGAAAATACACCAAATGGCGGCACAAAACGTACAGAAAATATTGTAACCGAAAACGGTCGCGAAGTAACAGTCACAGAAGGTGAAAATGTTACAAAAACACTTTATAACAGCGAAAATAAAGCCCTAAGCCAGACAAAAACTGTTAATGGACAGGAATACAATGTCGAATATGACGGCAATGGCAATACAAAAGTTATCTTACAAAACGGCGAAAGTATAGAAGCTTTAGCAAAAAAATTCGGCTGCACAAAACAGGAACTCTTAGATGCCAATGGAGGAAAAATCCGCGGCTGGGCAGGTGATGATGTTGTTGTTCCAGGTGAACTTGAAGCAGACGATAAACGGCTTCAGGGCAGACAGACAAAAGAAGAAGCCATTGAAGCTTATAAAGTTGTAGCAGCAGAAATTCAGGGTGTAAAAGATGAAGTCGCTGCCAGAAAACCGATTTCATTTACAAACAAAGATTACGATACCTATGAACAGCTAGCCAGATCACTTTTCAAACGCGAAGGTATTGAAAACCCGAGCAAACGCCAGATGAAAGCCAGAATTGAAGATTTACAAAAAACAAATCCTGACCTGAAAGACGGCGAACTTAAAGGTAAAAGAATTACAGCAAATGTTGATCAGGGAATGCACGACCGCATTTCTGATAAAGAACAGACTGCCAAAGAATATAACAAAAATGTACAAATCAGAAAAGAAGCAAAACAAATTGCAGACGATTTTTACAAAATTGCTGATGATAACGCCGGTATGGCAAGCATGCGAAAAATGCAAAAGCTTCTTGATACAAAAGTAAATGAAGATAATATTCTTGCAGTATTAGATGCTTATGACAAACAACAAGAAGGCGACTCTTCGATTATTGATACAGTAACAAGCGAAGTCGGTGCAGGCGGAACTACAGCCCAGAAAAAAGTTCTGCTTACAATAATGGATAAACTTTGTGCTGCAGCAGAAAAAGCAGGAGTTTCTGCTGATGATATAAAACATGCCCGCTCAGAATTTGAAACCAGCATGAATAAAGAAATGAATGCAGCCCTAAGAAGAACAAATCCGAAAGATATGGAAAAAGCGGTTGACTTCCTGCGCGGCGCAATCGTTGCCAAACAAACAGGCAATGTTCAGGAAATGTCCGATGCTGATGCTATTGCTGTATTTAACGAGGATTTTAAAGCAAACGATACAGAAGCACAAAACGCTTATAAAGATGCAAGAGAAGAAGAAGGCTGGACAGCAAAAGTAGGCGATACAGTATGCGGCTGGTTCGGCTGTACAACAATTGATGATATGGATGAAAAACTCGGCAAAAACGCAGCCGATGTAAAACGTCTTGCAGAAGCCGCCGGCAATGAAGCTGAATTTAAAAAGATTTATAAAGAAGTTTTCGGCGTTGAGTTTGATAAAAACAAAATAGCAGCAAGAGATGCAGCACTAGCTAACTATCAGCAAGCTAATAACCTCTCTTCCTCAATTAATATCACATCAGATATTCTCAAAAAATCAAACTCTCTTGACTACTCAGGTTTGAGAAACGAAATTAAAAATAAATTCCAATATGACGACGCAACCCTTGACAGTGTAATAGATAATTATGCAGATCTTCTGGACAAAAACATCTCATCTGATACTGACAGAAAAGAAATGCTGGTAAGATTTTTGGAAGAAACCCAAAACCGTTCTACAGCTGAATACAGAGAACTTACTAAAGGCAAAACCCTTGAGCAAATGGGCAAAGACCTTGACCTGCTCACCAAAAGCGCATTTGGAACAAACGACATCGTAAAAGATGTAATACAGTTCAACGAAAACCAGCAAACAACAGAAATGGTAACAGATGCAGCTTTTGAAATTGCCGGTACAATAGCATTGCAATTTGTTCCGGGTCTTGGTCAGGTTGCAGCAGCAAGACTTGCCGTCAGCGCTGCTAAATGGGGGACAAAAGCAGTCAAAGTTGTAAACTATGCAGCAAAAGCAGAAAAAGCCTTCGCAGCAACAAAAAAATTCCAAACAATGAATAAAGCAACCCAAATTGGAACTCAAATGGCTAATGCAGGTGTGGCTACAGCAGCTGTAGAAGCCTCCACAGGTAAAGACGCCAAAACCGTAATGAAGAAAACACTGATGAACATGTCATTTGCCGGTGTTGGTGCAGGCTCCAGCATGCTTGCTCCGAAATTGATGCAGTCTTTCGGTATTACAAACAAAGCTCTTGCTAATGAAATTGCAGAAGAAATTATGAACGCTGCCGGTTCCTATGGAATAACAAAAGTAGCAGGCGATAACTATGGTTCACAGGATGCCTTCATCGACTTTGCAACCGGTATTGTAATGTCAAGAATTTCACATATTAAGACCCCTTCCGGTAAAGGAAGCGCTCATGTTGATACTCCGGATACTCCTGCAGCTTCGGAAACAGGGTCACGCAGCGGCAAACCTACAGCAGATCCGCCAAAAACCCCTAAAGCTGTTCCTCAAACAGATGCCCCTGTTCTCGATGTAGCTTCATCAAACGGCAACGCCACTCCTTCCAGCGTAAAAGTAGGAGATAAAAAAGCCGGTCAAATTCGTGAAGAGGTAAATAAAGCTGTATCAAACCCTGAAATATCAGGAGAAGACCTCGCCCAAATCAGACAAGAAGCAGGCGGTATACAAAACAGAGATTTACGCAGAGAAGTTCAGCAGAAGATAGATGATGCTGTAGAAAACCTTCCTGCAGATAAACGCGCGGCATTCGATGCAGCAAACAGTGCAAATGCGCAGAAAAATGTTGATCATATCTTTGAAAAACACAGCGAATTAAACAATGCAGACACACGTGTTATGAATGAATATATAAATAACACTGATGATGCAGCAGTTCTTGAGGATTTGAAAGCAAAATTAAATGAAAAAGAACATACCTACGGCGGAGTTACAGCAAACTACGACAGGTTAAGAAAAGCAATAGACAACAAACTCGCAAGCCTTGAGCCGGTTCCTGTTAAAACAAATACCCAACAGCACGATGAAGTAGTTGCAATGTTAAATGAAAAAGCAGCAACAGGCAAAGGTTTGAGCGAAACAGACTTCACCCAGGTAAAAGATTATATTGCATCAATAACAGATGATGCACAGCTAAATGAGTTAAAAGGGCTTCTCGGCGGAAAGAAAATGACTTCAGCCCAGAAAAAACAACTGAAAGAAGCAATTACATCAAAAGGAGAAGAACTTAAGAACACACCGGTACAACAGCCTGCACAAAAAGAGCCTGAACCATTGATGGATATAGTATCAGATGATGGTGTAGACGTAACTCCGCAATCTTTAGACGGTAATAAACAAATTATAAAAACTCCTAAAGGAGAAATGCCATTAGTCACAACCGTTGAAGATGCACAGAAGATGTATGATGACATGATTAAAAAAGATTTGCTTCTTACTGAAGATGATATAGAAAGCAAAAAAGGGCATATTAAATTTCAGAGAAGAGGTGGCTGGAATTTTGCATTGCCGGAAGTTGAGCAAGGAACAAAATGGAAAATTCATTTATATGCGAATTCTCCACAAGAATGGGCAAATGTTGCACAGGTAGCAATGCCGTATTTACAAGCTGAAAATAAGGCTAAAAGTCTTTGGTTTAAAACCGTTACCGGTTTTGACCATTTGGAACACTTACGCAAAACTAAATACGGTGATGCACAAACAGGCAAAGCTTTCACTGTTTATTTCAAAGATGAAGAAGCTTTCCTAAAAGCTGCACAGGATTTAGAAAACTTATTTGACAACAGCGGTTTAAAATCATCAGGCAATGTAAAAAATGAAGCTCAAATTGGAAAATCCGGCTTTGTATCATACAGAAACGAGTTAGAACAGAGAGTTTCGTCAAATTATAAACCTGAAGGAATGGAAGATCCTTATTTAAAAATGAAACAAGAGCAGGGTCAGGAACCTGTTTCCATAGATCACGTTGATGACGATGGTATAGTGACACCTGAACAGGTAAAACAGGATAATAGTCGTGAAATTGTCAAAGCAGAAGAACCTCAAGTCCGCTATCCATCCGCTCAGGAAAGAATGGAAATGGGTCAGATTGGCAATAATATTAGCAGAGCAAAAACTCTTGAAGATTTGGATAAAGCGCAAAAATGGCTTGATAAAATGCCTGACTGTGACCAGAAATCAAGATTAATCAGCCAGCTAAATGAAAAACGCGGGAAAATATCTGCTGCGGATAACGGAGTCAGAGTAGAAAAAAATAATGATACTCCGGCACAAGTTCAGGAAAGCCAAAACGCCGGCAAACCGCAAAATCAAGCAGAAATCCGCAGACAGCATATTGAAGCAGAAAAAGCAAAAATTAAAGAATTAAACAGTAACTTTGAGGCTGTAAATTCAACTGCCGTAATCAACGGAAAACAAACTCCCGTAAAAATTTACAAAAACTCACAGCAAGGCTCTAATTACGGATACTGGATGCAGAACCTTGATACAGGAGAACTTTCATATGTGAAATTCCCGCCTAAAGGAAGACTTGATATGAAAGAAACTACACTGACATTTACTTATAGAAACGGATACAAAGATTCTGTAACAATAGACCGTAATGAAATTGCCGACATTGAAACAAATTTATACGGCAAATCTGCCCAGGCAAAATCAGAAGCACTTGCTGCCGACTTATATAAAGCCGCAGGAATTAATGCACCGGAAGTAAATTTAATAAAAGATGCTGACGGCAACATAGGAACTTCCAGCAAGTTCCTGGATAACCTTGAAACACCTAATGCAGATGACATTGCAAATATTAGAAAAGGCTTTGCCGCAGACTGCTGGCTTGCAAACTGGGATGCGCTTAAAGACGGAAATATTATGACACAAAACGGTAACGCAATCCGTACCGATGTTGGCGGTTCTCTCTGCTACAGAGCAAGAGGCGCAAGAAAAGGCGCCGCGTTCGGTGAAAACGTTAACGAATTAACTTCCTTCTTCTCTCAAAAATCACTTTCAAGAAAATATCTTGAAGGAATGTCAAGAGATGAATTGATAAGTTCACTCAATACTGTAACAACTATTGATGACAAAACCATAATTTCACTTGTTGAAAAAGCAAAAGCTAATGGAATATCAAACCCTGAATTTTTGAAGGAAATGCTGATTGAAAGACGCAATTACATGAAGCGCTTCCAGAATCTCTGCGAAACAAATCCTCAAAAACCTGGTGAAAGCATTGCTGACTATGTCAAAAGAATGCAAAATGCCACTCCAAAAACAACTTATAATATTGGAGGCAAAAGTTTTGATGAAATCCCTATTTCTTCACGTATTTATGGCAACTTAGATAATAAATGTTCAAAAGAATTAGAATATATAAACAAGCACATAAGTATGGCAGAACATCTGACACCTTCACAAAAACGTATTTTTGAAGCGTCCTATTTAGCTTTTGAAAACGACAGCAAAGGCATAAGAATTAGTCATAATGCAAATAATGTTTTAACTAGTGACAATTTACTTCATGCTACAAATTCTAACTATTTAGAAGATATTCTTGCAAACGGTCTTGTCAGCAGGGAATACTCCGGCAAAGTAGGAGCATCAAGAAGTGACGGAGATCCCGGGTCTATGACACCTATGTGCACTGATGTATGGGATATTCAGAAAGATTATTCAATAAAAGACTATTTCCACCGCGAAAAATGGAATGACGGGGAAAAGAACTTCTTACCTAGCCCTAATAGAGGACAAGGTACAGTTGTTATAGTCTTTGACAAAAAAGCCGTAAACCCTACACTGATTGATAATTCTTTCAGCGTAAGCAAACAGGACAGCGAACTTTACAAAGACGGCAACATGAGCGGACACCGCAACTACATTACCCATAGAGCAGTTCCGGTAGGACTTCCGTCCACAGCAATCGACAGAATTATAGTTACTACTGATTGCAGTAAATCATATATAGATAATATCAGCAAACAAATCAAAAATAGCGGTCTGGATATAAAAATATTCGATACCAACGGAAACGAGCTTTTTAATCCTTCTAAACGCTGGAATTTATTCTAAAAAGAATATATTAAAGCGCATTTTTGCCAGCTGCACCGGAGTTACATTCTGCACTTCGGGCAGTCTGGTTCAGCATGGATAGAGATTGAGCAGCTTCCGAGTTTTTCGGTAATCCTATCTTCAATATCATCGCAAAAATCATGACACGTTGAAATTTTCATATCCTCCGGAAACAAAAGGGTAAATTCAATATCTTTCGAAGGTCCGACACGTCTTGCCTTTAAATCTTTAAAGCCCTGCACACCTTTATGCTCAAAACTTTTTATAATATTTTCGATAACAGTCAAATCTTCGACAGGCAAAGAGCCGTCCAGAAGGTTATTCAATGTTGTTTTTGATATTTTAACGCCTGTTTTAAGAATAAATAGGGCAACAATTAAAGCTATAAGAGGATCAAGAAGAATTATACCTGTAACTTTAATCAAAACCAGCCCTGCTAAAACACCCAGAGAGGACCAAATATCAGTTCTCAAATGTTCTCCGTCAGCATATAAAGAAACAGAGCCGGTCTTTTTGGCGACAAAAAACAAATATGAGCTTACGATAAAATTTGCAGCCACAGCAAAAGCCATAACACCAATGCCAAGGAAAGATTCCGTTTCCATAGTATAACCGAAAATGAGCTTTTTAGCAGCTTCGTAAATGATATAACAAGCGGCAAAAACAATCAGCCCGCCTTCAATAAAGCCGGACATATCTTCATATCTGCCATGTCCGAAAGGGTGAGTTTTATCAGCCGGTTCAGATGAACGCATAACGGCAAAAAAAGTCAGAACAGACGCCAGAAAGTCGCTGAGAGAATGAACAGCTTCCGATATAATACTTATACTGCCTGAAATAGCACCGGCAATGAGTTTAAGAATTATAATAACAGCATTGGAAGTAATGGAAAGTCCTGCTGCAAGCTTTTTTTCGGTATCAATGCGCATAACGGTATTATGCCACTTTTGAGGAAATTTGTAAAGGCATTTTTATTTGCCCGGTGCACCTTTACAAAGTATTGGTTTGTTTCCTTTTTTTCAGTGAGCAAAACATTAAAACTAGTCAGAAAAGTCAAATAACTTGGATGGATTAATACGTTCATTTCTTTTCTTTTTTTGCAATGAAAAAGAAAAGAAACGAACCAAAGAAAAGAAAACTTGCGACCAATTGAAACGAGGGAGCAGAAACTACGTTTCCGCACCTTCCTTAGTAGCTATACAATCCGGCTCATTTTTCTTAACACTTTTTGCTGTTTTTTCTGGATTTCTCTCACTAAATTATGTATATTATTCACTTCCACTATTCCGGCTGATTTGTCTAATGAATATTCAGCCAAAATGTCCAACAAGCTTGCTATTGTATAGTTTTCATATTGTACTGTTGCCAAAATTTGAAATAAATTTTTATCCATAAAAAAATATTAACACTTTTAATATTTTAGTTGAACACTATTATAATAAGTATTTTTTGGTATTATAATTCAAGTTATGAACAGATACGAACGCAATATATCTCTGAAAGAAATAGGGCTTGACGGGCAGGAAAAACTCCTTGACTCAACGGTTCTTGTCTGCGGCTGCGGAGGGCTTGGTTCTACTGTTATCGCAAACCTTGCCTCACTAGGTATCGGCTTAATCGGGATTGTGGACTATGACAAAATTGATATTACCAACCTTAACCGCCAGTTCCTGCACAAATATTCCTATATTGGAAAAAATAAAACAGAATCTGTCTGCGAATGGGTTGACGGTTATAACCCTCATATAAAAGTTGTTCCTCATAATATTCAGCTTTCAATTGATAACTACAAAGGCGTCATTAAAGATTATGATATTATTGTCGACTGCTTTGATTCTTACAGTTCAAAATTTCTCCTAAACGAAATTGCCGTCAAGACAGGAAAAACTTTAGTTCATGGCGGAGTAAGCGAATTTTACGGACAGGTCACAACAATCATACCACGCAAAACCCCATGCCTGAGATGTATTCTGCCTGATGCTGATGAAAAAACAGAAATTCCTAAAGGTATTGTAAGCCCGTCAGTCAGCACAATTGCATCACTTCAATCAATGGAAGTTTTGAAACTTATTACAGGCATAGGAAAACCTCTTGCAGGAACTCTATTAACCTGCAATATGCTGGATTGCTCATTCAAAAAGCTTAAAATAACAAAAAATTCAAACTGCCCGCTCTGTTCAAATTAACTTTTTACCAAGATTACGAACGGTTTCAATGTCCTCTTGAGGGGCTTTGCCAACGGTTGTAAGATAATTTCCGATTAGAATACCCTCAACACAGCATTTCAATGCTTTTTCCTGATTTTCCTGAGATAAACGCATCCTGCCGCCGCAAAAACGCAAAATTGATTTCGGATTGGTTATTTTAAATACTGCAAGGGTTCGCAAAACATTTTCTTCATCAATTTTATCAATATAATTTTCAAAAGGCGTTTCCGGTATCGGCATCAAAATATTAATCGGAATACTCTCAGGCTCAATTTCAGCAAGCTCCATTGCCATTTCAATACGCTGTTCAATACTTTCGCCCATACCGAGAATTACACCGCAGCACAATTCCATTCCGTATTTTTTCACAAGACGGCAGGTATTCAGTCTGTCCTGCCATGTATGTGTTGTACATACTTCAGGGTAGTATGATTCTGAGGTATTTATATTATGATGAAACCTTTTCAAACCGGCATCAGACAAAGCTTTTGCCTGTTCTTCATTCAAAATTCCGATTGATGCGCAGCTTTTTATTCCATCAATATTGTTTACAGCTTTTATTAGCTCTAAAACCTTGTTAAAATCTTCCTCATCAGGAGTTTTGCCGGATGTAACTATTGCAAACCTTGAAGCTTTGTTCTCTTTTGATTCTTCAGCGGCTTTGATAACATCTTCAACCGGTATAAGCGGGTAAGTTTCTATATTAGTTCTGTAATGCGAACTTTGTGCACAGTATTTGCAATTTTGTGAACATTTACCATTTCTGGCATTTACAATTGAGCAAAATTCGACAGTATCTTTTATGTATTTGGAAGATAGTTTAAGCAAATCATCCAAATCAGAATTATATAATTTTATAAGCTCATCTTTTGATAATTTATTTTCAGTAATCATTTCAATAATCTCCGGCTTCTGTAATGATAGAGCGAAGATTACAAGTTGTCAAACCTTTATAAATTAAGGCTTCTTCTTATTTTTTCCGAACAGACCTTTCACCCAATCCAGCCCTTGTGAACATTTGTTTTTAACAGAAGTCCAGCCGTCTTTAAGACATTGGGGAACAGCAATCTTTTTATTTTTGACAAAATTTTTCACGCCTTTAAGCTTTGAAATTCCAAACAGAGAGCCGGCAACAACAAGTCCTGCAAAAAGAATTTTCTTCCAGGCAGGATTTCCTGAATTTTCCGGTTGGGTTTTCGGCAAGCCTGTCTGAGGATCCATAAAAGTATCTGCTGAGGGCTGGTTTAACTGTCCGTTATTAACAGGAACTTCTGTAGGCGGAAGCATCGGCATCTGAGGATTACCTACATAGCGTGGACGCGTGCCTGTTAATAGTGCAGCTGCATCAAAATCAATAATACCTTCTGATGCCAGTCTGTCCAAATCATTTACTACGTTTAATGGTAACATTCCAAAACTCCGACCTTTTACACATGTATATAAAGTATTTTTTGCTTTATAAATTGCTTTTTTACTCTGTGTTTGTTACTTTTATTAATATGAAGAGATTTTTAATTGATAATAAATACATTTGTATTTTATGGATTTTATGCTTAACAGCATTGTTAATTTTTACCGGACACTACTCAAATATTCTGCTTGATGTCGGCAGAGAGGTATATTATCCGCAGCAGATTTTGAATGGAAAACTGTTGTACAAAGATCTGTTTGTTATATACGGTCCGTTTTCTTATATGTGGAATGCTTTGTTGTACAAACTTTTCGGAACAAACCTTATGACATTGTATCTTTCGGGAGCAGTTTGTTCTTTGGGAATTGTGAGCGGAATTTATCTGATTGCTAAAAAGTTTCTTTCTGAATTTATGAGCTTTGCACTTGGATTTTTTACAATCGTAACCGGAGTTTGTGCATTCCATCTGTTTAACTTCACATTCCCTTATAGCTGGGGAATGTTATACGGAACATTAGGTTTCATTTATTCTGTATTTGTCCTTATAAAATACAAACAGACCAATTTTAGTAAATATCTATACTTATCAGCACTGCTTGCAGGTTTTAGTGCTGTAAACAAGTATGATTTTATTATTTATTCTGTATTTTTATTCATAATTGCTATTTTTTCAAAAAATCTAAAAATCATATTAAACTTTATAACCTGTTTTGCAATAGTACCTGTTATTTCATTCGGAATACTTTTTGCACAGGGGCTTAGCATAGACAATCTTATTGAAACAGGGCGTATGCTGCATAAGATAACACAGAGCAAAACTCTTGAATTTTTCTACAAATCGCAGGGAGTTTTCTTCAACAGGCTTGTATTTGAAGCCTGGGCTGTTAATTTTCTCAAAACAGCAGCCGGATTGCTTGGACTTTTCCTTTCAGGTTTTATCATGAATAAAAACAGGGCGGCAGGATATATTATTGCAGTTATATCTGTAATTGCGTCTTATTATCTTGCAGGATATAAATCTTTTGTATTTTTAATCCCGCTGTTATTTATTTTTGCAATAACAACTTATAAAGAATTAAAAAATAACATCCCGCTTTTTGTACTTGTGCTTTCTTCTATTGCAGTAAGCGTAAAATCTTTCTGGGGGCTTACACCGGCAAACTACGGAAACTATTACACCGCAATACTTTTAGTTTCTTTCTTTGCTTTGTTATTCACCCTTGTTGATAAAAAATACCAGAAATACGCAGCAATATTTATGATTACAGTAAGCATAAGCTATCTTGCTGCATACAGCCTGCAGAGAAGTTTTCTTAACTCTAAAATTTCAACTAAAAAAGGAACAATATACACCTCTCAACCTTACGCTGATGCAACAAATGAGCTTCTGAAATTTTTAGAAAATAAAGAAAATACAGATATGGTAATATTTCCGGAAGGTTTGCTGGTTAATTTTCTATCAAAAAATTCCACACCGGCAGATGATTTTTACAATTCTTTAATACCTTTATATTCTGAAGCTTTCACTGACGAAGCTTTTATAAAACACTTTGAAAAAACAAAGCCTGTTTATATTGTTTTCAATAACCAGAGTATGAAAGATTACTATTTTCCATATATCTGCCAGAATTACGCACTTCAATTCTGCGGATACGTAAATGAAAATTACACAAAAGTAAAAGATATTTACAACGGGTTAAATTATCTGATATTTCAGAGAAACCATTAGGATTAATATTTCGTGATAAAATTTTTATATGAACTAAAGAGGAAATAAGAATGGATAAATTTTATTTAACAACCGCAATTGATTATGTAAACGGAGCTCCGCATATCGGACACGCTTACGAAAAAATTCTAACAGATATTATAGCAAGACACTTTTCGCAAAGAACTGACGATATGTTCTTTTTAACAGGGACTGACGAACACGGTATTAAAATTCAAAAAACCGCAGCTTCAAAAGGTATGACACCTAAAGAATTATGTGATGAAAACGCACAAAAATTCAAAGATGCCTGGAAAGCGCTGGATATTGATTACTCTAAATTCATCAGAACTACTGACGATTATCACGAAAAAGCAGTTCAGAAAATCTTTAAAAAATTGGTAGAAAAAGGTGATATTTATAAACATTCATACGAAGGTTTGTACTGCACCGGCTGTGAATGCTTCCTTAATCCGAAAGATTTGACAGAAGACGGACTTTGTCCGGACCATTTGAAAAAGCCGGAAGTTGTCAGCGAAGAAAATTATTTCTTCAAATTAACAAAATACAAAGACGCAATTATCAAACATATTAAAGATAATCCAGATTTCATAGTTCCGTCATTCAGAGCAAATGAAGTTCTAAACCAGCTTGAAGACATTCAGGACATCTCTGTATCAAGAGCTAAATCCAATGTTCAATGGGGTATTGATGTTTTAGATGATGAAGAACAATCTATCTACGTTTGGATTGATGCTTTGTCAAATTATATTACAGCACTTGGCTATGATACAGAAAATAATTCTGAAGATTTTATCAAATACTGGCCGGCAGATGTTCAGGTTATCGGAAAAGATATTCTGAAATTCCATAGCATATACTGGCCGGCATTTTTGATGGCACTCGATTTGCCGCTGCCAAAACATATACTTGCACATGGTTGGATTACGATTGATGAAACAAAAATGTCTAAATCTCTAGGCAACGTAATCTCTCCTACTTCTGTTCTTGAAAGCTTTGAACTCAAAGAACCTGACGCTTTGAGATATTACATGGCAACTTCAGCACCTTGCGGACGTGACGGAAACTATTCGGATGAAGATTTCAAAGAAAAAGTAAACGCACATCTTGCAAACAGTATGGGCAACTTATTAAACAGAACTCTTTCAATGCTTGTGAAATATTTTGACGGGGTTGTTCAGCCTAAAAACTTTGCGCTGGTTGACGTGGCAAATGAAATTTTGAAAAAAGCGCTCGGTACTGTGAAAGTTGTAGAAAATCATTTCAATCACTTTGAAGTAGCAGAAGCTGCACAGGAAATTATCGGAATTGTTGATATGACTAACAAATTTGTAACAGATAATGCACCGTGGACTCTTGCAAAAGAAGGCAAGATGGATGAATGCGCACAGGTTCTTACTGTTGTTCTTGAAGTTATGTGCATTGTTTCAGCTCTTATTTATCCTTACTGTCCTAATATTGCAAAAGCAATGGCAAAACAATTATCATTCAATTTGAGCGTAAAATTAGACGATTTAACAGCCGATAATATCAAAGAGGGTAAACTTATATCAAAAGAAGATATAACCCCTGTATTCCTTCGTGTGGACTCGGAATTGGCTGACAAAACAGCTAAGAAATAATGCGTAGGATTTGAAGGGTTGAAAATTTCAAAAAATACGTTATAATAAAAGAAAGGGCGCGTGGATTGCCGTCCACGCATTAAATGCCCCGTTAGATGATGTAAAGCACTATAATTATTAGCAATAATAAGAATAGTGCTTTTTCGCTTACAGCGAATATCATTTTTTTTCACCTCCTTTCCATGAACTCTCATTCTGCAGTAATGTTGTTTCACTCAGAAGGCTAAAGGGCATACCCTCACTGTTAGAATAACAGGATACACCCTTTATGTCAATATTTATCGGAAATATTATTAATTTATCTAATCTGAACAGGCATAATCAGGCAGACAAAATCTTCTTCGCAGTTTGGTCTTAAAACAGTTGCTGACAATGGAGTATTTAAACCAATATTAACTTCATCGCAGTCAATATTTTTTAAAGCTTCAAGGACATATTTATAGTTAAATGCAATAGTCAAATCCTCTGCTGTGTAATTAATAGACATTTCTTCTTCAGACTTACCGGAATCCGGTGTGTCTGCCATTAATTTCAATGTATTTTGAGAAAATTCCATTTTAACAATACTTGTTTTCTCGTTAACCATAATTGATACACGTTCTAATGCTGAAATAAGCTGAGAAACGTTTACTGTAGCAACTTTCGGGCTTTCTGCCGGTATAAGCTGATTATATTTAGGGAACTGACCTTCCAGCAATCTTGAAATAGTTGTTGTTTTTTCAGATTTGATTATAATTTTTGTTTTTTCTGTGTAAACTTTTACAGAATCTTCTTCAATAAATGAAGACATTTTAATAAATTCATTCAAAGTTTTTGAAGGAATAATTAACTGTTTAGATTTATTTTCTTTATTCTTGATAGTTTCGCGAACTCTGGCAAGTCTGTTTCCGTCAGTAGAAGCAATCTCCAGAACTTCGCCCTGAATATCAAGAACAATACCTGACAAAAGGTTGCTTGTTTCATAGCTTGCAGCTGCAAAACCTGCCTGACGTACAGCTTTTGTCAAAGGTTTTACTTCAATTTCAAAACTTTCATCTTCATTTGTTTCAATATTATAAACTTCAGGAGGAAATTCCGATGCTGAAATACCTATAATATCAAATTTTGAATTTTGGCATGTAATATTTACAGAAGTAGAACCTTCCGGCATTTCAAATGTTATAAGTTTATCGCCAAGCTTGGAAACTATCTCGTTGAGTGTTTTTGAAGGCAATGTAATTTTTCCTTCTTCTTCAACCTGCGCATCAACTTCTGCAATTACAGTCAAATCAAGATCTGTTGCGACAAGTTTGATTGTACTGTTATTGATAGTTTCAATCAAAATATTCAAAAGAACAGGCTGCAAAGCTCTTACACTTGTTGCGCGTTCTACTATCTTAATTCCGTTATACAAATCTTCTTTTTTAATGATAAATTTCATCCCATACTCCTTTATTGTTATTAAATATCATAAACTAAACAAATAATTAAAAAAACAGTATATAAACAAAATTTAACTTATCAATTATCACTCAACAAAATAATCATTACTTTTTTAAAGTTTTTTGAACACATTATTTCTTATTTAATAATTAATTAATTAAATATATATAAATAAATAACAGTAATAATAAGCTGTAAATATTTGTAGAAAACTAACTGAAACTTTGACTATATTTGATTTTTGGTTTGTAGAAAATTTGTAGAAAACTTTCATGGTTTTTCTACTGTTTTATAAAATAAAAATAATATCCTCCATTTGATGTAGAAAACAAAAAAGTTTTCTACTGTTTTGAACAAAGTTTTCTACAATAAACAAGTCAAGTTTTTTACATTTATATTATGCTTGACAAATAAAATATTTTATGTTATAAAAAATGTGGGGTAAATGTATATTTATAAGTCTTGTCAATCGACGAGACTTTCTTTTTCGGTATAGGCTTTTTTTATAGCCGGTTTTCTTACCTGTAGGGTTTAAACTGTTTGATAATAAACCCGGGCAGAATTTTATAGCAGTATTAGAAAGGCGCGTTTCTGTACGGCAGAGTTGAGCCGGCTGAATATACAGGACAGGAGCAGATTAACTTTACATGTTTGTGTTATAATCATTTTTACGTTATGTAAGGAATAAGGATTATTGTATGAAAAAGAATTTATCTGGCATGCTTTTTTGTGCCGTATTTGCCCTGATTGCATATTTAACCTGTAAGTGCAGCTTCTGCAGCTCTATAAATTTAAACTCATTAACTTTTGCTATAATTATCGGCATGCTGATTGGAAATTTATTTAATAAATTTATACCGGAAAATTTTCGTGAAGGAATTACATTTTCATCCAAGAGAATATTACGTTTTGCAATAGTTTTGTATGGTTTTAGAATTACATTTCAGCAGATTTTTGCAGTCGGACTTGACGGCTTGTTTGCTGATATAATCATGCTTACTACAACATATTTGTTTGGATACTATCTTGGTACAAGGGTTTTCAAGCTGGATAAGGATTTGTGCATGCTAACTGCAATAGGTTCTTCTATATGTGGTGCAGCTGCTGTTCTGGGGACTGATGCTGTATTGAAAGCTAAGTCGCACAAAGTTTCTCTGGCTGTTGCAACTGTAGTTTTGTTTGGAACTATTTCAATGTTTCTATATCCGTTTTTATTTAAACTTGGACTTTTAAATCCTGAGTTTTTCGGGATTTATATAGGTTCTACTGTCCATGAGGTTGCACAGGTTGTGGCAGCCGGCAGTGCTGTTTCTGCTGCAGCTATGGACACAGCTGTTATTGTTAAATTAACCCGTGTTATGATGCTTGTTCCTTACCTTTTTCTGCTTGGGATGTATCTTGCCAAAAAATCCGGAACAAAACGTGAAAAAGTTCCTATGCCATGGTTTGCAATATTATTTGTTGCAGTCTGCGGATTAAACTCTTTTAATATTATTCCTGAAACAATACGTTCTTTTTTAATAGAATTTGATGTATTTCTTTTGACTATGGCAATGTTTGCTCTGGGTGTGGAAACAAATTTTAATAAAATTAAGGGACTGGGTTTGAAACCGATTTTGCTTGCAGGATTAATGTTTTTATGGCTTGTTGCTGGCGGAATGATTGTTAATAAAGTTTTGTATATTCTTTAAAATATTGAATATTATTCTAATATAGATTATAATAAAAAAAGCAGATGAAAACATGCTAGAAAAGCTATATATGTTTTAGCAACGAAAGCTGTGCCAGAGGCACGACACAACCCGGGTAAACGAAAATCCTATCAGGGGTGTAAACAAATAAGAAAATATATATATTTTCTCGGACACGCTCCCGCTATCACCTCAAAAAGTTTTATATTTACTTAAAAAAGCAAAAAGTGATGCCAAAGAAAAACTAATAGAAAAATAAGGAAAAATATTTATTTTCTCAAACACGCTCACACTCCGTTCCCGCTATCGTTTCGAAAATAAATATTTTCCCTTAAAAAAGAAAAAAATAAAAGCAAAACTAGAAAAAAAGGAGATTAAGTTATGGAAAACGCAGTAATGACAAGGCTTTTCGGGGGGGGGGCAAGGTAATTTAAGCTCCTTAACCGGTTTTAAGCCGACAGCAAAAAAACAAAAAACAGGATTTACCTTAGCTGAGGTACTTATAACTCTTGGCATAATAGGTGTGGTGGCAGCAATGACAATGCCAAATTTGATTGCGAAGCATCAGAAAAAAGTGTATGTGAATAGAATGAAGCAAACATATACAATTTTAGCAAATGCTTTTCTGCTCTCGCGTCAGGATTATGGTGAGCCAAGCGAGTGGGATTGGGATTCAACAAACGTTAGCCAGGAAAATCTTGCCAGAGTCATTGAAAAATATATAATTCCATATTTATCTGTTTCATCGAAAGGACGTGATGCAGATAATACTGAACCTTCCTATGTTTGTACACTTAAAAATGGAACAACTATTCTATTCCAATTTGATGGCTATAACAATGAAGGAATAGAAAACGGACCAGTTACAAATATAACAACACTGAGAATATTAGTATCCCACAGAAATAAAACATCTTATTTTCTTGCCTCAGACAGAGATTATTCAAGAAGTGAATATATGCTAAATTATAATATGTCGAATGGGCTGCAATTTTCTGGATACAATAAAAAATATGATAGAGATTATTATTTAAATGATGGTAAATATGCGTGCAATAAAAATATAGTGAAAAACAGAAGGCTTCATTGTGCAGCATTAATATTTTATGATGGATGGCAGATTAGCGATGACTATCCATGGTAATAAAAGACTAAAAATCACCTTATATAGTAGTAACAAGAGTTAAAACAAGTAAATTTACAAAAGACTACGAAAGATGAAAGATTTTTATAAGTCTTAGCATATATCTTCTAAAACATTCAAAAAGAAATCTTAATGAGAAAATGAAGTCACCTTTATTATCTCTGATGTTTCTTGATGGCAAAAAAGCATCAAGAGCAAAAAATAAAGGTATAAATTTTTTCTCCCATTTTTTATTATAGCAAGTAAAATAAGAATTTAAAATTAGCACAAATGCCTCATCAAAAGTGAGAGGTTTGTTGTTGGTATAATATCTGAACCATAACCATGCCTTTTGTATTTGTGCTTTTGAAAAATAAGGAAAGTCTATTACTGAGCGAACTCTTTCATTTCTTGTGTTAATATGTGATTTTAGAAGTCTGTGCTTTTGGCAGTAATCAAATGAATTTGTACCAGGATACGGATAAAATATTGAAGGATCAAAATATTCCAGATTGTTATCTTTGATTAAATCTATGGTCATATTAAAATCCTTTATGGTTTCAGTCGGAAGTCCGAGCATTACCTGAAACACAACATTAATATTATATTTTTTACCGGCTTGAACACATTTTAAAACATCTTCATTGCTGTAGTGTCTGTTTAAGGCTTCTTTTCTTACCCTTTCGCTTCCGGATTCTAACCCGACATTTATACCGGTAAATCCTGCCCTTTTCATTGCAGAAAAAAGTTTATCTAAATCTTTATATGATGCAGGGTTAATTCTGAAGTTAATTTTAAAAGTAAGCTTGTTTTCTCTTGTTTTATTATACTGCTCAAGAGCTTCGCAAAGTTTAAGGCTCCATTCAATATCAGCTCCGAAACTTTCAACTTCAAGGTAGACCTCAGCCCCCCCCCCCTCAATGCTTTTACAGTTTTGACAAGCCTTTTGGGCATTTTGCATAGGATAATATTTTTCCAGTGTTTCTATTTCACCAATAATATTTCTTGGGCTTCGGTATCTTGCATATTTACCGCCGGAAATTTTTTTTAAAGCGTGGTTGCAGCAATAATTGCAATTAAAAGGACATCCCCTTCCTATTACAACAGATGGACGCTGGTTTTCTTTAAAAGCCTCATCAGGAATAAATTTTTGCCAAATTTCCCTGTCCATATATGGAAGAGAATCCAAGTCTTCTATAAAATTCCTGGTAGGATTTTTTTCAATGCGCCAGCCTTCCGGAAGGCTCTTGTCCGGTATCTTTAGCCATAAATTTTTTATTCCTGAAGGTATAACTTGCTTTTCCAAAGTCTGAACGAGTTCAAGAATAGGATATTCTCCTTCTCCTATGCAAATTGCATCAAAAATATTAAGGTATTCTTCTTTTGGAAAAATACTTACATGCACACCGCCGATTACTCTGTATATATCCGGAAAATGTTCTTTTACAAACTCTCCAATGCTGCATATATACTCAAATTCTGATGCAACAGATGTAAATCCTATTATATCCGGTTTAAAATCTTTTATTGTTTCTGTGAGTTTTTGAAACGGAGTTTCTCTTGTCATTACAAGCAGATCTGTTTGATAGCCGTTCTGTTTGAGTACTGCTGAGATAATAGATATGCCAAAATATATCCATTCAAATTTCCGTATAGGTTTTTCGTTTGATTGTACATAATCAAGAGTATATATTAGTAATATTTTCATTATTATTAATAATAATATAAAAAAACTCCCTTTAACAAAGGGAGCTTTTTTATATTTTATAAAATTAAGATTCTACATATTCTCTTAAGCGTTTGCTTCTGTTCGGATGGCGAAGTTTTCTTAAAGCTTTTGCTTCAATCTGTCTGATACGTTCACGTGTTACACCAAACAATTGTCCTACTTCTTCCAATGTTCTCTGGCGTCCGTCATCCATACCGAAGCGAAGCCTTAATACATCTCTTTCTCTTGGAGAAAGTGTGCAGAGAACTTCTGCAAGGTCTTCTCTCAAAAGTTCGGATGCTACAGTTTTAATAGGAGCATCAGCTTCTTTATCTTCGATAAAGTCGCCAAGGCGAGAGTCTTCTTCTTTACCTATAGGAGTTTCCAAAGACAAAGGTTCCTGTGCAATTTTAATGATTTCTCTAAGTTTTGGAATAGATACATTCATTTCTATTGCAAGTTCATCTTCGGTTGGTTTTCTTGAAAGTTCCTGTGCAAGGCGTCTTGTTACTTTTTTCAGTTTGTTAATAGTTTCAACCATATGAACAGGAATACGGATTGTACGTGCCTGATCGGCAATAGCTCTTGTAATTGCCTGTCTAATCCACCATGTTGCATAAGTGGAGAATTTGAAACCTCTTTCGTGGTCAAATTTTTCAGCAGCACGTATAAGACCTAAGTTTCCTTCCTGAATTAAGTCAAGGAATAACATTCCGCGTCCTACATATTTTTTAGCGATACTTACAACCAAACGTAAGTTAGCCTGAACTAATTTTCTCTTTGCAATTGCGCCTGGAGTTCCGCCTTCCAGAATTTTTCTGGCAAGTTCTATTTCTTCGTTAGCGGACAACAGTTTTATTCTTCCGATTTCTCTTAAATAAAGTCTGACAGGATCATCAACAGCAATTCCTTTTGGAATATCAAAATCATTCTGGGATTCATCTTCGTGGGAATTCATCATATAGATGTCATCCATATTCATTTTATGATCCATTTTTTCAGTAACGATGTCCTCAATATTATCTGTGCTGATGTCCATATTCATGTAATTAACACCATCAGCTTCAGCATCCAGCGGGGAATCCTCGTCAATTTCATGTAAATCCAAGTTTTCTTCTTCAAGAACACTTATGATAGAGGAGTTTGGTTGTCTTTTTTTAGTCATTCATTTTCTCCAATTTTAATTTATTATTTATCTTATCTCTAAGCTGCATCTGAATTTTTAGGGCTTCTGTTTCATCTTCATCTGCATTTTTATATAATTTCCGCATTTTTTCTTTTTCTTCTTCCCATTGACAACGTTTTATGCGTGCTATATTTTCCTGAATCACACATTCAAAGTCTTCGGGTTTCAGATTTGTAAAAGCTTCCGATATACTGATAAGGTCGGTTAAAACCGGCTGCATTTCAGGCTCTTCAATATATTCAGTGTACAATTGCTCAATTAATTCCTTTACATTATTTACGGTACAAATTAATTTGTCAATTGTAGATTTTACATTTATTAATGTTTTATTGGAAAAGTACGAATTATCAATCATTTCATTGATTTGGGCAAATGTAAAATGACTGTCGGGTACAAAAAAAACACTCAATAAATTTTTTTGCGCTTTTTCTGAAATTGTTAAGCTTTTCGTAACAATTTTTTTTATCTCTTTATCCTCATTTACCTCTAAATTATCTACAGAGTTCATTTTCCGGATTTCTTTTTCAAGAGCATTTTCGTCAATTCCGATAGCATCTGCGACCATTTTAGTGTATTCTGAACGAATAATTTCGTTGTTTATTTCATTTAATACAGGGATAATCATTTTGATATATCTGGTTTTTTCCAGAGGAGTTTTGTAATTATGTTTTTCTTTCAATAAATTATTTATCTGGAAATCTATTAAGAGCGGTGCATGTTTTACAAAATTTTTGTAACTTTCTGCGCCGACAGAGCGGATAAATTCATCCGGATCTTTACCTTCAGGCGGTGCAATAACTCTTATTTCACAGGAATATTTGTCTTCTGATGCTGATATATAGCTTTCATCAAACTGTTTTACGTTGCCTAAACCTTCAAAAGCCTCTTTAATAATATGTGCTCCCCTGTCTGTAGCTTTTTGACCGGCAGAATCAGTATCAAATGAAAGATAAATTCTTCTTGATTTTGTAAAGCGTGACAGAAGTTTCACATGGTCGGAAGTTAATGCAGTACCGCAGGATGCAACAGCATTTTCTATACCATGAGCCTGGGCTGAAATTACATCAAAGTACCCTTCCATAAGGATTACACCATCTTCGGCTTTGATTGCGTCTTTTGCTGTATAAAGCCCGTAGAGGAGTTTGCTTTTATTATAAATAACCGAATCCGAAGAGTTTAAATATTTAGGGCTTTGTTCTTGTTCCAAAGCTCTTGCTCCGAAAGCAACGTAATCTCCGTTTTCATTTTGAATAGGTATAATTACGCGGTTTCTAAAACGGTCGATATAAGGGCTTTCTCTTCCGGGAACTACAAGACCTGCTTTTTCCAGTACATTATCTGAAAAGTCTTTTTTCAAAAGATTGTAAAGAGTTGTGTATGATTTTGGCGCAATACCAAGAGTGAATTTTTTTATAATATCTCTTGAGATTCCGCGGCCTGTCAAATATTCAAGGGCTTTGTCGCCTTCTTCTGATTGTTTATTTAAAAGTAAATCATGATAGAATTCTGCGGCTTTCTGCGTAGCTTTCATCATTTCTTCTCTTAAACCGCGCGATTTATCTGCACGTTTGTAATTATCAGGTAACTCAAGCTTAAACCTTGCAGCCAGATCTTTTATCAAATCGAAAAATTCAACGCCCTTTGTTTCCATAATAAATCTGAGCGCATCGCCTCCGGCGCCGCAACCGAAACATTTATAAATGCCAAGCTGGGGATTAACAGAAAACGAAGGGGTTTTTTCTTTATGAAAAGGACACAACCCCCAGTAGTGGGAGCCGTTCTTTTTTAATATGACCTGTTCTGATACTACTTCAACTATATCAAGGCGGTTTTTTATTTCTGCAACAAGTTCTTCTAATGTTTTTGTCATATATCCACCTGTAGCAACATATTAGCATTAATAAAAATATAGTTCAATAAACCAAAAAATTTCTATAAATTATATATAAAAAATATACCCTACCAGGTAATTGTTTTCGTAAAATTAATAAATAAAATTGACGTATTATGCAAAAGTTAATAGAAAAATCCTGCGATAAAAAGGTTGTATTTTTAGAGAATATTAACGGAATCAACTCTGTTAAAGATTTATCAACCAAAAAACTTTGCATAATAAAGACAAATTTTCATGATTTAAATTTGCTGAAAGGTCTTTCTAAAAAATACCCAAAGCTTGAAGTATGGCTGACATCGGAGCGTATTTCAAGAAAGGAAATTTTAACGGCAAATCGTTTTGGAATTAAGACAGTTATTCCTTATCCGTTTGATACAAAAATTGTAAGTAATTTTTTCAAAAGGAAAGTAAAAACAGCACCGGAAGCCCCTGTATGTACCTGTCAGAGCTGGCTTAAAGGTCTAAAGGTTATGATAGTTGATGATAACCAGCAGAATGTTGAACTTCTGGCTGAAACTCTTGCTGCATCAGGATTGGATATTACAACTTTTATTAACCCGCATGATGCTGCTGAGGCTGTAAAGAAAGAAAAGTTTGATTTGTTTCTGCTTGATATAATGATGCCGGAAATATCCGGTTTTGATCTTGCAGAAATTATTAAAAACTCAGAATTAAATGATACATCTTTAATTATGTTTATATCGGCACTGTCTGATCCCGAAACAAAAATACAGGGTTACGAACTCGGCTCGTGTGCTTATATTGAAAAGCCTTTTGATATTAAAGTTGTAAGGTCACAGATTTTTAATGCTCTAAAGACAAAATGTCTTAATGATGCAATTAACAGCAGAAAAGATGATTTTCTTGCCATGGTTGCACATGACTTAAAATCTCCGGTCAATTCAGAACTTGCAGCTCTGGATTTGCTCTTGAGATCATATGAAAATACTAAAGACGATTTTAAAAAAGATATTGTCAGCGATATATCCGGTGCGACAAAATATATGAAAAATTTAATAGACAATGTTCTGAATAAATACAAGCTTGACAACAGCAGGACTGTTTTGAACAAAGCAAAACATTCACTTAACCTTTTAATTATAGAAAGTATTGAAGAAACTAAATACCTTATGCTTGAGAAAAGGCAAAAAGCTGTTTTTCAAAATAAAACAAGAAAATGTAACGCAATGATTGACTTTTTGGAAATAAAAAGAGTTCTTCACAATCTTATAATGAATGCCATAGAAAATTCTCCAAAAGATACGGTAATTGAAATGGAACTTTCAGAGAATAAAAAGTATTTTGTTTTCTCAATAAGGAATGAAGCCAACGGATATACAAAAATAAATCCGGATGAGATTTTTGAGAAATTTATGTCTTATGCCATAGAACATAAGCGTGTCGGATCCGGTCTGGGGCTGTATATTTCAAAAAGGATTATTGAAGCTCATGATGGAACGATAAAAGTTGATGTCAAAAATCCTAAATATGTAAGGTTTGTGTTTACTCTTCCAAAATAGAAAAAGTTAATTCAAATAAAGCATTAAATATTAATAAAAAGAATATATAATATTTGACATGAGTGTACAAACATTGGCAGAATATCTGGAATTTTTAGAGGTGGAAAAAGGGCTTTCACAAAATACACTTGAAGCCTACAGACGTGATTTGGGAAGTTTTCTGGATTTTTGCGCAGAACGTTCGGTTAATTCTTTGCAGGAAGTTCAGCGTGGAGATATAAATGCTTATGTATTGAAACTTCATGATGAAAAATTTACAACAACAACTGTTTTGAGAAAAATAGCCTCTCTGAGAGGATTTTTTAAATGGCTTTGCGCAAATGATATTTGCAAAAGTAATCCTACACTTACACTAGAACAGCCAAAGCTTCCGAAGCGGCTGCCGAAAGTAATGACAGTCCAGGAGATAGAAACCATACTAAATCAGGATTTGTCCAAAATTCAAAAGGTTATTCTTGAACTTCTCTACGGCTGCGGACTGCGTGTGTCAGAACTTTCCGGATTGAGGGTTAATGATATTAATATAAACGGAAAATATCTTGAATGCACAGGAAAAGGTTCTAAAGAAAGACTGGTTCCTCTTGGGAAAAAAGCCGCCGCTGCTTTGAAAAAGTATCTTCCCGAACGTGATTTTACTATGCAAAAATATAATATTGCATCAAAAAATCTGTTGATAAATGAGGAAGGAAAAGTTCTAAACAGACAGGATATTTATAATTTCATAAGAGAGCAGGGCGAAAAAATTCATAAGCATATTTCCCCGCATACTCTCAGACACAGTTTTGCAACGCACCTTCTTGAAAACGGTGCGGACCTGCGTGTGGTGCAGGAGCTTCTCGGTCACAGCGATGTGTCCACAACCCAGTTGTATACTCATATAAGCAAGAAAAGATTGAAAGAGGTTTACTTTGCAATCAACGGCTGAGCGTGATAGGATAAATCTATGCTAGAACTATTTGTAACAGGCGCTAAACCCCGTTCGGGAAAAACATTTATCACCGCCGGGCTTGCTGCAACTATGCAGAGCCTTGGTTATTCTACAGGAGTTTATCTTCCTGTACAGACCGGTGCAATACATGAAGACGGATTTATTCAGGCTCCTGATCTGGTCTTTGTGAAAAGCATGGATTATAATATAAAAACCTGGTGCAGTTATATTTTTACCAGCAAAAACCTCCCCTGTATCGCTGCAAAAGAAGAAAATCAGATTATTGAAAAAGATGTAATTCTTCAGGATTTTCTGAGTATTTCCGAAAAGTATGAATGTCTTATGGTTAATGGTACAGAAGGATTATCAACTCCTTACGGAAAGGACTTTCTTGAAGAGGATCTGGTCAAAACACTTAATCTTCCGCTGCTTCTTATTGCTTCACCGCGTCAATCCTCTTTTAATGATATTCTCATTACAATAAACCATGCAAGAGAGCAGAATATTCTTATACGCGGCGTAATTTTGAATGATTGTCCATTTAATACAAATGATGCTAATATAAAAAATTTGCCAAGAATGATTGAAGAATATTCAGATACAAGAGTTCTGGGGATTATTCCGCATATTGAGAACATAAGATTTTTCAAGCCGCAGGATATAATTTCTTATATTCTGGCAGGTGTTGATATTGAAACCGTTTTTGATGTGAAAATTGCTAAATTAAGTTTGTAAATAAAATAATTAGCAAAAAAAATTTTTTTCAACTTTTGTGTTATTAATAAGATAACTCGAAAGGATTTTCATGGGTGTTTCTGCAGTTAATAATTTTTACTTAAATCCAAGCAGCGCAGCGAAGATAAAAGGTGCTGAAAGTACAGACAAGCCTGTTGGAACTGATAAAAAACCAGCAAAGATTTCTGCTGATAAAGGAAAAATCAGTACAACACGAGCAGCCGGATATATTGCAGCTACAGCTATAGGTGCAGCTGCAATCGGAGGTTTTCTTGTAAGTAAGGGAAGACATTGGCGCATAAGACAGCTGCAAGAACGAATATCAGAACTAATAACAAAAAACGAAACTGCAGAGAAATCTTTGAAAAATTATCAGAAAAGTGTTGAGGAGCTAATAGACGGCGTCACTTCACCGGAAGAAGTAAAGACAAAAATACTTGATAATTTGCGTAAAAAATTATCGGAACCACTGAACTATAATCCTTCAGTCCCGCCTGTTTTAAACAGAAATATTAAAAAACTGCCTCCTGACGCAATTGCTCTTCCTGAAAGATTTACTCCTACTCAAAACAGAATTAATATGACAGAAATCAAAATACCGGAATTTAAACCGGAACAGAGATTTGATTTTGAACTTCCAATGAGCTCTGAAGTAAAAATTACAAAGGAAGCGAACGGCAAATTTACACCTCAGCCTCTCCACGAAACAACAATAACAGAAACATATGCAGATTCTGTAATATGGGATAATGATAAAGTAGCCCGCGATATTCTGCAAAACTTCTATGACGGGCATGGTCAGACACTTGATGGTGTTAAAATGTCTTTTGCACCGCTTCAAAATGGAAAGTATAAGGTTAGAATAGAAGGTAAATCAACATATACTCCTGATAAAGCCATACTTCTAGGAGAGTCTTCCAAGCAGAATGATAACAAAGCAGCCGGAAACTTCGGTGAAGGATTAAAGATGACTGTTCTGAAAATCCTAAAAGATTCCGGTGCAGAAAGCTTTAATGTTGGCTCGGATGACTGGAAGGTTACCTGGCAGTTCATTTCAGGTAATCTGAATAATAAAAGAGTTTTAGGCTATAAACTTGATAAAGTTGATAAATTCGATGGCAATTACATTGAATTTGAAACAAACAACAGAACACTTCTCAGATCTTTAAGAAAAACAATCAACAGATTTTACCATTCACATAATACGGATTTCAAATGTCCTGATTTTGAGAACAATTTAATAGGTATAAAAATTCTTCCAAAAGACGAACCGGGTGCATTTTATATAGCCGGACAGCGTTATCAGGTAGCTGATTCATACGAAGGTTTGAAAGGATTAACAGTATTTTTGAAGGAGAAACCTCCTGCTAAAAAGGGTGACACAATAGTTTTTGATCCTTCACGCGACAGAACCTCTCTAAACAGCGCCCATCTGAAATCTATAGCTAAGTATATTGCAGAAGACCCTAATATTTCAAAACAGGAACTTGTAAAAATGATTCATTCTTTAGAAAACTTCTGGACTGTTTCTGAAAGATATAATCCTAATGAGTACAATTTCCTTGAGGGGATTCTTTCAGGTGCGAATATACGTGATTTGCACATAAAATTTCCGGATAAGTATGTTGCACGCACCTTTTATGATTCTCTTGAGATGCTCCAATCCCTTGAAGAAAGCGGATATGTTGTATGTTCAAGAAGCTTCAGTGATATAGGAATGCCGAATGTAAGCGATTTGCTCAATACTATTAGAAAACATAAACCTCTTAATCCTACCGATATTCAAAAGCAGAAACTTATTCTGATAAAAGAGGGTGTTAACACCTTTAAACCATATTTGGAAAACAAGTATTTTAAACCGGAAGAGCTTGATACAAAGATTTACATATTCAACAGAGAAGCTTCCGATGAAAGCCGTTATTATGAATATACTACAGCAGAAGCTATTCTTGACTATGACCATTCAGGAGAAACTTTATCAAAAGGCTTCTGGATAAATAAGGATTATCTGGACCGCGGCAGCTTTACAGAAATTCTGGGTACTGCTCTGCATGAGCTCTGCCACAAATATGGCGGCGATGAATCATCATCTTTCTCTTACAAGCTTACCGAAATTATGAAAGAACTTATTTCTTCCGGAATGAATGATGCCAAAGGCAGAACCCAGCTCCAGCAGCTTCAAAAGCTATGGGATGAGCTGCCTAAGAATTGTTAATGTTTGTAACAGTATATAATTTTTATATAAAAATATGTCAATTTTTGGCAAATAATATTTTTTATTAAAATATAAAGAGGTATAATTTCTGTATGGATGAAAAAAAAGAGAGAAAATTGACAGTTATTGAAAGGACAGAAACTGATGTACAAGCTCCTGAAAAACAGACAGCTTCACGTCAGACAAATCCGATTGTAAAAAAACTGATTTCTTTTCATATGGAAAAAGCCTCAAAATTCAGTGTGAAAGATTTGTTTAAAAAGTAGTTTTTTAAAACGTATAACGTATTTTGCAAAAGGTCCCATTGAAAAGATAGTCAATTTTTTCAATGTTTTCAGATAGATTTTCTTCCGGATAGTACTGTTAATATTGGATTTTATATTATCCTTCATGTATTTAACCGGATAATTAAGCATTTGCAGCACGTGAAAGCAGAAAACCGGCGGTATAACAAAGAAATCCCCAAGAAATGCTTTGGTTTTTATAAAAGGGCTTTTGTTTAAGAATAATTTCAGGTAAAAGCTTGTTGCAACAAGGTTTTCATCCACATAAGAAGCGTAGCTGTAGCCTATTCCTGCCAAAAGCCTTGTAAGCCGTATTTCATATTTATTCACAATCTCAGTGTGCGATTTTTCTTTTTTAATATTTTTCATAAAATGCCTGAAAGCTGCTTCTTTTATTATCCTTTTATTAAACACAATAAAATAGCTCTGGACATGAGGAAGTTTTACCAGATTATTAACCGTAACTCCCCAGAAATCCGCATTTTTATGTTCCATTTTTATAAACATATCCTCAAATGGAAAAACCGGCGCATAGCAGGAATCATTTGCGAAGATGAGTTGTCCGAACTGTTCTATATAATCCCAGCCGAGCATATTTATAAGTTCCTGCCATGAACCGAAATCATATTTATTATGTTTAACTGCTGAGGCGCTTTTTACATAAGGCTGAATTTTTGCAATTTCCTTATCTGAAACTTCGCTGTCTGCCATATAGTGTATTTCGCAAAGCATTGAAAGTTTTTTCAAATAATAAATTACATAATCGGGTATAATGCCGTCTTTACAATATCCTGCAAAGAGGCACAGCCTTCTGCCCCCCCCCCCCTATCTGAGAGAGCTGATACAGCTGGGTTTCAGCTGGTTTTGGAGTGACAAATTTTTGCATACCTGACTTTTATTATAAACTTTGTCTTTTAAAAATGCAAATTTTATGCCCTTGGATGCGTTTCGTTATAGACATCTTTCAAATGCTGGGTTGACACGTGCGTGTAAATCTGTGTGTTGGATATGCTGGCATGACCGAGAAGCTCCTGCACCACGCGTAAGTCAGCCCCGTTTTCAATCAGGTGGGTTGCAAAACTGTGTCTGAATACGTGCGGGGTAACGTGTTTTGGAAGTTCTATTTTTTCAACTATCTCATTTATAACATTTCTAATTGTACGCGGCTGAAGTCTGAAGCCTGTATTATTAATAAAAACCGGCGCCTCTTCACCTTCATCAGCCCTGTAGCCTTTTGCAACAAGTGCGCGGGCCGTTTTAATATATCGTTCAAGATAAGACTTTGCCCGGTCGGTAATGAGAATAATTCTTTCTTTCGCGCCTTTTCCAAAAACCCTGATTTCATTATTCTCAAGGTTTAAATCTCCGAAGTTAAGCCCGCTTAATTCAGAAACACGCATTCCGGATGCCCACAAAAGTTCAAGGATTGCTTTGTTTCTATATCCGGCAGGTGTTTCAATTTTTGTATTGTTCAAAATCTGTTCCACCTCATACGGGGTCAGAAATTTTGGCAGCTGTTTAGGACGCTTGGGAGCGTTAAGGTTCATTGCAGGATTTGAGTCTATCTTTTTCTCTCTATATAAAAATTTGTAAAAAGTTCTTAACGAAGCTATTTTTCTTGCAATGGTATTTTTTCGATATTGGAACTTTTGAATAAAATGCAGATACTCGCGAACTTTAGAAAAGTTCACATCTTCACACTGGGTATCCCCCAGCCAGAGCAGGTAATCTAAAATGTCCGAACAATAAGCTTTGGCAGTATGTTTGGAGAAATTTCTCTCTACCAGAATATATGTTCTGAAATCCTCTAAATTGTTTTTTGAGCTTGAATTTAAACCGGTCATTTGCATTATTGATTTTTCCCGGTATATATTATACAATACTCTTAGTAGTTTTAAAATAGTAGAAATGTAGTAATCGGGAGAAAAAATGAATTACAAAAAATTATTAATAGCATCACTTGTTTTCGCAAATTTCCTTGGTATTTCTGCCGCATATTCACAGGAATTACAGGCAAAGGTTGCAAAAGGAGCTGCTGTTAACAAAAAATATGCTTCTATTGATAAATTAATAGAATACAATAATTATGATGAAGCCGATACTGCATTAAGAGAAGTTTTGAATGCCCACCCTGATGATGTTGATGCCCAGACATTAAGAGTAATTTGGATGGCAAAACAGCACAAACTTGCACCAGCACAGGCAGAGCTGGACAAAATGCTTAAAAAATACCCGAAAAATCCCGGTTTACATTACGCCCAGGGTATTGTTTACATGAAACGCCAGACATCTTCCGATGTTGAATATATCAGAGATACCAGAGAACTCTTAAATAATGCGATTAAAGAGTTTGTTAATGCCGTAAACCTTGACAGCAACTACTATCAGGCTTATAACGCAATGGGCGTCGCTACATTAAAACTCGGTAATAAAAAAGATGCAAAAGAATTGTTCCAGACAGCATTGCAGATTAATCCGCAATATGCAACAGCTTATGACAATTTAGGAAATATCGAGTTGATTGACGGAAATCTTGCTGAAGCAGAAAAATTGTTCCAGCAATCATTAAAATATAATTCACATAACCCGACTGCAATGTATCACCTGGGACAGGTTGCTGTAAGACAAAAAGATTACTCAAAAGCCTTGACTTGGCTGAACCATTCATTGCATATTAATCCGAATTCATCACCTGCATTGACTTTGCAGGGTGAATGTTATCTTGTTCAGGGTAACCAGGCTGCTGCGATTAACTCTTTTAAAAAGGCTGTAACTGTAAAACCTGAAAACTCAAGACCATATTTAAATCTGGCCAATGTTTACCAGAAACGCTCTGATGCTGAGTTTGCTATGGAACAGTTAAAAACAGTTCTTGCAATTAATCCGGGTTACAAAGATGCTATTATGCGTGTTGCAGACCTTTCTCTTGAAACAAGAAAGTACGGTCAGGCTCTTGATTACTACTCAAAGCTTGTAGATGACGGACAGTACGGCAATGATGCTATTGTAGGTCTTGCAAACACATATTACGAAATGTCAAAAGACCGCGGTGACAACGGTGATATAACAACTAATAAAGAACTTTATCTTGCATATGATTACATAAATCAGGCAATTGAGAGAGTTCCTTACAGATTGGACCTTCATCTTGCAAAAATAAAACTTGCTAAACTCACCCACCAGTTACCGATGTCAAAAGACAGCTTAAATTATATTGTCCAGTCAGCTTCTAACAATCTTATGGACTCTGTAATCAAGGGTGAGGCATATCTTGCTCTCGGTAGAGAGAAAGATGCTGTTTATACGTTTGAAAATGCAATTAATTTTGCAGATAACGTTGATGACGAATTATATCTTGCTGAAATTCTTGTCCATAACAAGCAGTTTAAGACAGCAAGACTTGCGCTGAAAAAAGCATTGATGAAAGAACCTGATAATATTATTGCGAAAAACGGGCTTTCATATATTGATCTTTGTGAAATCAAATCAAATGAGTTCTTTGATGTTGCACAAAGACAGTATAAAGAAGAAAACTATGCTTCTGCAATTGAATACTGCAACAGAGCAATTGACTTCTACCACAACGGACCGGCTATTGCTAAGCTCAAGGCAATGTCTTATGAAAAAGAATTAAACTATCAGGGCGCAATAAAGTATTATAACCAGTACTTATCATTTAGCCCTAATGCTTCTGATAAAGAGGCAATCCTCAAAAAAATCGCTAAATTCAAAAAGAAAATTTAAAATACCGGAGCTTTGGTGGTGTTACTCTGGCTGTAGAGTGCATTTATCCTGAGCTTGAGGCCAGACAGATTAGGGAAATGAAAAAATTTGATATAAGAAAAACATTTGAAATATTTTGGAAAGAGCCGCTTAGTATTTTAAAAGTGGGGCTTTTCCAGATTGTTAATCTGCAATCAAATATATTCAGCCAAAAACCGGCTGTTAATATAGACTTTCTGAAGGATAAAACACAAATAACGGTAGTAGACAGCGATAAGATGTACAATTTGTTCCAGACAGTTTTGTTTAAGCGGAAACTGAAAGAGCAGCAGGAAAAAGCATTATCAACAAAATGAGCATAAAATTCATGAGCGCAAAATTTATAATCAGTGCGGAAAAACTGAGTCAGTGTCCGTCATTTAACATGCCTGAGTTTCCTCTGCTGGGGCGTTCTAATGTTGGTAAATCCTCTTTTATTAATGCTCTTGCCAACCACAAAAAGCTGGCTAAAACCTCAAACACTCCGGGGAAAACCAGATTAATCAACTTTTTTAACTTTTCTGACAAATTTATGATAGCGGATTTACCAGGCTACGGCTATGCAAAAGTTTCTAAAGAAGCGCAGAACCGGTGGCAGAAGTATCTTGAGGAATACCTTTTGAAGCGGGAAGAAATAAGCTCATTAATACAGCTTGTCGACGGTCGTCATGAAATACAGAAGAATGATTACCAGATGCGTGAATGGGTTATGGCGTATGATTTACCGATAATCACAGTGGTTACTAAAATGGATTATGTTCCGAAAAATAAAACCCTGAATGTTTTAAAAAATGTAGAAAAAGAGTTTGGAGGACTGGTACTTCCATTCAGTGCAGTTGATAACAGATATAACTCTGAAATTTTTGATTTTCTGCTAGAGAATAATTCCACTAAATAGAGGATTAAATCCCTCTTTCTTGCAGTTATAATAATAATGGGTATGGAACAACCTGATTGCCGGCAGGCATCAGGCGGGAGGTTAGTATGGAAAGGGATAATCTGAACGAAGGTAAGGAATTTTATCCGAATACTAACGGTGAAATTTCATCTTCTATTACACAAAGCTGGACTGAACAGGCTATGGAATGCTACTCTATAGGCTGTGATTGTAGAAAGTGCTCGCTTTCTAAAGGTAATTATTCTTTCGTGTGTCAAATGCCCAAAGTTATTGATGTTCTGATTAATATTATCGGCAAACCCCGAATTGATATGGCATAGAAACTCCTTTTTTCGATTAAAGCAGATAATTTTATTATCTGCTTTTTATTTGTGATAGAATTTTGTTGTGATGATGAAAAAGATAATAATTTTTATTGCAGCATTTATCTCTATATCCTGCCCCGTTTATGCAAATGTGGCTAAAATCTCGCTTAACGATGCAATTGAGCTTGCACTCGAAAATAACCTTACACTGCAAGCTAAAAGAAAAGATTTGGAAATTGCAAAGCAGGAGGTTAAAATTGCAAATGCCCTCAAAAACCCTCAGTTCCAATCTAATTTTCTTATGGGTAAGGTTACAAGAGGCAACTCCAGCCAATTCGGTCTGATGGTTCCGTTTGAGATTGCAAAGCGCGGAGTGAGAAAAAAGGCAGCACTTGCTAATTTGAAGGCTATTGAAAATTCTATTAAAGAATCTGAACATAATTTGAAGATAGATGTTATGAGAGCATATTTTCAGGTTATTTATCTGAAGTCTGTCCTTATAATTATGAAAGATAGAGAAGATTTGTTTGAAGATATGAAACTTGCAGCAAAGGCAAAACCTGCTTCTTCTCCAAACTATCAGATTGAAGTCTTACAGTCAGATATAAAATATAAAAAACAATTAATTGAATTAAATAAAGCAAAGGCGCATCTTCTTGCAGCACAGTTCTATTTCAACAAAGTTTTAAACCTTGAAAATTCACAAATCATGTATGATACAGAAGAGGACTCATTATTTGATGATATAACTATATTGGAATTTCCTATACCAACATACGACCAGATAGAAAAGATTGCAATGGTATGCAGTTATTCACTGAGGATTTCAGATAATTATATAGAAAAATCAGAATATGATGTAAAAGTAGCTGAGCATAAAAGAATTCCTGATTTAACCGTTGGCGGCGGTTTTGCCTACCAGACAGCCCGTCAGACCGGCGGGGAAGCCCTTCCGGGTGCTTTTGTTGCAGGAAGTTTCGATGTGCCGATACTTTATTCTTATCGTCCTGAAATCAACAAGGCGAAGCTTACTCTGGAAAAAACCAAAATGGACAAAACTGCTTTTGAAAACAAATTAAAAATTGCGCTTAAAGTTAATTACAATGATCTTAAGTATGCCAAAGAAAATATGCAGTATTACAAACAAATCCTGAAAGAGTCAGATACAATTCTCCAGATGGCGTCAAAGCGTTATAAAAACGGAGAAACAAACCTTATGGCATTAATGCTTAATGAAAACTCACACCAGCAGATTTTGAGCGAATATATTGAATCAATAAGCGTATATTATGATGCCTATCTTGATTTGATGTACAATATGGGTCATGATCTGATGCTTAATGAGGAAATATTCCTTTAAGCCTTATTGAAGTCCATCAAATTTAATCCTGTTTTTTCGCAAAAAGTTCTCTCAACTGTTCCTGAGAGTTGTTCAATTGCAATTTCTGCGGTAAGACTTACCACTGCCCTAACAAGATGCCCTCCTGCTGTGTTGTAATCGTTTCCGGCAGCATTCATGTGAATATGCAGGTAAGTTTCATTATCTTTTGTTGTTATGTTGCCTGTAAGACTTGTAATTTCCATCGGTTTATCAATTGTTTTTTCCTGATAATGTTTTGTTTCAGGGTTGAAAAAACCGAATGTTGCAGAATTTATTGCGCCGATACCTTGTATTGTCCCTAATTTGACATTATTTTTAATACAAAAGGTTTTTAGGGTTGAAACTATTTCTTCACCTTTATTTATACGTATAAAGAATTTGCTGCCAAATTTTTTAAATTCATAGCCGGCTGTTTGCATAATAACTTTCTCCTTCATATCTTAAATTTTACAATAAAAAAGCTCTCTTTTAGAGAGCTTTAAATGTACATAAAAGAAAATACTATCCTTAAATCTCGGCCGTTATCTTAACGGAGAAAAGTTTTTGCAGGATTTAAGGCTGTTTGTTATCAGCCTGCTGAAAATCCTTCTTTATGGAATTTCATTAATTTTGCCAGATACCATTGTTTTGCCTTAATTTCTTCGATATTGTTTTTAATATCTTCAAGTTCAGCGAGGAGTGTGGTCAGGTCTTTTCTTTGCGGAAGCATTTTTTGCTCCGGAATATCTTCTGCTTCTGATGACCAGCTCATCGGAAAACAATTGTTTTCAAATAATTCTTTCATATCCATAAGCACATACCCTCAAACTTTTTAGAGTTAATCTTTTTGCGAAATAAATGAATGGAATAAATCGACCAGATCAAATTTGCCATATTTAAACGGAATAGGCTGATTGTCATATTCACTGCCGGTAATTTTCTGTAAATCCTGCATTTGTCTGTAGTCAAGAGAATCAAAATTGAAGCTTGTCATTTCAGCAAAATCTACCATCAAATCTTCCATTTCAAGAATTTTTTTGTCTTTCATTACACACTCCTTTTCAATGTGACTAAAAATAATTACATTTTTTATATCGGAGATGTTTTGTTTAAACTTTAAAGATTGCGGTTTTATTGTTACAAAAATTTACTAAGGGAATTTAAATATTTATAAGGTATAATTTTTATTAAAGGAGAGGACAAATGTTAAAAGATAAAGCAGCTCAATATTATAAACAGGGATATTCGTGTTCGGAAAGTGTCGTAATGGCGGCAATAGATGAAGGTTTGTGTGATAAATCTTTACTTGCCTGTGCAACTCCGTTTTCCGGCGGAATGTCAAGCGGATGCCTTTGCGGTGCAGTTGCAGGTGCTCAGCTTGTAATCGGTTATAATACCGGCAGAGAAAACGTTAATGGCAATGAGGTTACTGCACGAAAACTGGCTGCATCTGTTGTTGAAGAGTTTAAAAACAGAAATAAATTTACCTGCTGCAAAGCTCTAACTGCCGGATATGAAGGTCAGCAGCGCAAGGAACACTGTGTAAAAATGGTTGAGGATGGTGCTGAAATTCTTGAAAGCCTTATGGCAGCGAAGGTATAGCTATGCTAAATCTTTTTGCGGTGTTTTTTGGAGGCGGAATTGGTGCTGTGACCAGATATTTGACAGGCTTGCTTGTTATGCGGAATTTCCACTTTAACCTTCCTGTTGCAACTTTTCTGGTTAACATTATCGGAAGCTTTATTATCGGATTTTTATATATTATTTTTATTGACAAACAGGAGATTAATCCTGCTTTGAAGTTTGCCCTGACAGTCGGATTTTGCGGAGGTTTGACTACATTCAGCACCTTTTCGCTGGAGATTTTTGAGATGCTTAAAAATGCACAATTCCTTTATGCGTTTTGTTATGTGCTTTTAAGTGTTATAATATGTGTTATATCAGTATGGATTGGAGTAAGTTGTGCAAAACTTTTTATTTGATAAATTGAATTTCCTGACAGCCGGCATGCCGCTTAGTACAGGCAAGGGCAGCTACCCTCAGGCTTTTAAAATTCTTGATGAAATGGAGCTTGACGGAATGGAGCTTGAGTTTGTCCATGGCGTGAGAATGAGTGATGAGAACAGAGAGTTTGTTGCTCGGATGAACAGAGAGAAAAACTTTATAATAACAGCGCATGCTCCTTTTTATATTAATCTTAACTCTCTGGAGCCGGAAAAAGTTGATGCAAGTGTGCAAAGAATTATTGAAACCGGAATGACAGCAGGCTCGGCAGGGGCATTCAGCATAACATTCCATGCTGCGTATTATCAGGGACATGATAAGGAAAAAGTTTTTAATCAGGTTAAAGCCAGAGTTGAAAAAATCGTTGAAGTTTTAAAACAGGAAAAAGTTAACGTATGGGTTCGTCCGGAAACTACAGGCAAAGGCACCCAATGGGGTGATTTGGACGAGATAATAAAGCTTTCCAAAGAGGTGGAGAATGTTCTGCCATGTATTGACTTTTCGCATCTTCATGCCAGATTTGCCGGAATTTATAACACATACGATGAATTTAGTGCAATTTTTGAAAAATTAGGCAGCGAACTTGGACAATATGCAATAGATAATTTTCATGGACACCTTGCCGGAATTGATTATGGTCCGAAAGGAGAGAAAAAACACCTTATTCTTGAGGAATCCGATATGAATTACAAAGATTTGCTTAAAGTTATGAAAGAATTTAATGTTAAAGGTGCTCTCGTCTGCGAAAGCCCGAATATTGAGGATGATGCGAAGTTGTTGAAAGATTATTACTATTCATTGTAACAATTATTTAATAATGTAAAAATTTTTAGCAATAAATTTTGTTTTCATGGCTTGATAAAAATATAATATTTTATAAATTGAATGAAAGGTGTGTATTTATGTCTTTAGGTGTAAATAATGTTAATTTTTCAGGCAGCTCTGTTCAGTGCGGCGGATGTAATAAACCAAAAGCTGCTGAAAATACAAATTTTTTAAAACAAAATGCCCCAAAAGATACTGTAAATTTTAAAGGCAGTGATATTCCTGAAGATGAACAAAAAGAAATTATCCGTTCAGCAAGAGCAGACGCTTCCGGATGGTCAATTCTCGGCGGTGTTATAAGTACATTATATTACGGGTTGAGATCTGATAAAACTGTTGCTGAAAAGTATGATTTAGATCCAAAACAAGATAAATCTTTGATTAAAGAAATTAAAAGCCAGCAGTTACTCTGGACATTGCCTGCTGCAGTCTTCTCCCTCCCGGGTGGTCTTGTTGCATGGTTGTATAATAAAAATATGAATCCTGAAAAAATTGACTTATAATCATATAAATAATTGAAACTTTAAAGAAAATTATAAAAAGTACCGTAATAACACATACGGTACTTTTTTTCTGCATAATGAATTGAAAGGCGGTGTTTAGATGTTCAATTCAGTGAATAATCCTTTTAACAGACAGATAGAATCTTCTACGTCATCAGGTGACGGAAACCAGCGTAAACAGCGTGAGCAGGAACAGAAAGAAAGAAAACTTCTTGAAGAAGAAGAACAGGACGAAGTAAAAATCGGCGGCAGACCTGTTCTTAGTGAAGATGAAATAAAATATATGGTTAACGAATATATAAGAAAGATAAAATCTGAACACGAGAATGAGCCTAAAGTTATAGAAAAAGCAGATAAATATCTTGAAAAGTTTAATATCCAAAAATTTATGAAAAATAACCCTAATATAACAGCCCCTGATTTTTATATGATTATGTACTCCGAAACAGAGTATATAACCCGCTAGATGTCCGAAAAATTTTTTAGCGATAAGGAAAGCTGAATTTTGGAGCGGCGTTTTAGACAGTTTAGCTATGAACGGCACACGAAGGCGGAGGGGGGGGGGGGGGAGCAGCTAAGGTCTGTTTTTGAGGGGCATTAAACTTTCTTAATATTTTCTAAAGTTTTTACAAAAAATAACCGTAGAAAATATTGTAAAAGTTTTAGAAAGGACGGATTTTATGGAAATTACAAGTGCTACAAGCTCAAAAGCAGCTTATGTTAAAGGCCTTGACGATGAAGAAGAAGAGAATGAAGAGCAGCAGGTGCAGGAAGAAAAAGATACTGCCGTAAAATCAAAAGATGCAGGCGATCAGGTTTCTTTTGCTTCGGAAGATTTGGATGAAACTACTGTTAATGATAAAGTTAGCGGGTTTATTCAAAACTTAATTGCTGCCTCAAATATTACAGATGCTTCCAAGGCACAGCTTCAACAATACCTTGACACATTTGATGTGGCAAAATTTATCAAAAGTTATGGACCGTTTGAATCGGTTCGTGATATTTCCGCTGCAATGTATGCGGTCACATCAGGGTTGATTAAGTATAAAGAAGAAGAGTAAATCTAACAAAAAACGGGTTTTTAACACCCGTTTTTTTATGGAAGATTGTTAAAATAATCTTTATCTGTTAAAGCTTTATATGTACAGGCAATTCCGTTTTGTGCATTAGTTGATGTTGAGGAACAGTATGTATTTAAATCAGTGAATACTGTTCCATCTGCACCCATAGGAATTAATTTTCCGCTGTCGTTCATTATCTGGAATGTAAATAAATCATGACCCCATGCATTCGGTTTTTTCTTGTAACCGTTTACATCTACTGTTATAAACATGCTCCCTACACCGCTGCCACTTTCTCCTGAGGCTGTATTGTCTTCAATTAATAACACCATGCCGTCTGTTAGTATAAATTGTCCGTCATCAAAAAATTTTGAAGATACTTTACGGCTTTTTGAATATGTTGTATATGTATTAATAATAAATGTATTATTTTCATCGACAGTACCTCCTATACAGGTTTCAAGGCTACAGTCTTTTAATACATTGAAGTATTTTTTATAATAACTTGCAAAGGTTCTGTTCCCATATGAATCTCTCGTTGCAATAAAACCCTGATCAGCGTTTAATCTCTGAAGTGCCTGTGTTAATACGGAATAAGATTTTTGCAGCCCGCTCTTATACTGTGCTCCGGCTGTTTTATTTATGAGTGCGGGCAGTGTCATTGCTGCAACTATGCCGATTATTCCCAGAGTTATCAGAACTTCTGCTAATGTAAAACCTGCTTTCATTAATACCTCCTTAATATTTTTTAATCATTAGTTAATTTATTGTTATTATGTTAACTATATATTAACATAATAACATATTCATCTGGAAATATCAATGTGTTAACAAATAGCTTATAATTATAGAATGGCAATAAATATTGATATTGATACCGGAACTGATATTAACGAACTGGTAAGGCTGCTTCTTTTTCGTAATAAAATAACTATTGCAGAACTTGCAAGAAGAATGAGCGATTTAAGCGGGAAAGAGTATTCCAGATTTAATGTGCGTGCAAAAATCGAAAAAGGAACTTTAAAATTTTATGAAATGATACTTATTTGTGACATTTTAGGGTATAAAATAGATATTCATGAGAAATAAAAAACGGGTTTTTAAAACCCGTTTTTATTTTTTATCTTTTTCACTTCTTTCCCGAACAAAAATCCTTATAGGAGTTCCGAAAAATCCGAAAGCTTCGCGAAGCTTGTTTTCTATATAACGTTTGTAATGGTCTTTAAGCAAGTCTGAGTTATTAGCAAAAAGCACAAATGTCGGCGGCTTTATATCTGATTGTGTTGAATAAAGTATTTTTAAGCGTTTTCCTTTTACTGTAGCAGGAGGGTTCAGCGCATAGAGCTCTTTCACAACTTTATTCAAAAGTCCGGTTGAAACCCGTTTTGTGCACTGCTCATAAACTTCTGCCGCTTTATCAAATATCTGGTTTAAGCGTTGTTTTGTTTTTGCACTGATGTAGATTTTAGGTGCAAATTCCAGGAACGGAATATCATTTGACAGTTTTTTATCAAACTGGTTGATTGTGTTTGATTTTTTGTCTTCAATGAGATCCCACTTGTTAATTGCTATTATCAAACCTTTTCCGGCTTCTGTAATTATTGAAGAAATCTTTTTATCCTGATCTGAGATACCTTCTGTTGCATCAATTACAAGAAGCGCAACATCGCAATCCCTGATTGAGCGGATTGCTCTGTCTACAGCGAACTTTTCAACGCCGTAATCAACTTTGGATTTTTTTCTTATACCCGCTGTATCAACTATAACGAACTCTCTGTCTTTATAGTTAATGAAGCTGTCGATACTGTCGCGTGTTGTGCCTGATATGTCGGAAACTATAACTCTTTCTTCATTTAAAAGAGCATTAACGATAGATGATTTGCCCGCATTCGGTCGTCCTACTATAGCGATTTTTATAGTGTGGTCTTCTTCTTTGTTTCCGTCAGTTTCCTTGAAATCCTCTGTGATCAAATCCAGAAGATCGCCTACACCCCCGCTTCCATGAAGTGCTGAAATCCCAACCGGTTCACCTAGAGCAAGTGAATAAAAATCATTTACCATCATGTAAGCTTCAGGGTTGTCAAGCTTGTTAACGGCAAGAAAAACAGGTTTTTTAGACTGTCTGAGAATATTTGCAATATCATAATCAACCGGATTTACTCCGTCTTTTCCATCGACAAGGAAAATAATTTTGTCCGCTTCTTCGCAGGCAATACGTGCCTGATCAAAGATTGAAACCATAATTTCATCTTCATCACCCGGAATAATACCGCCGGTATCAATTACAGTAAAAACTTTGTTCATCCATTCGACATCAAAATATATTCTGTCGCGGGTTACGCCGGGTAAATCGTCTACAATTGAGTTTCTTGAGCCCACAAGACGGTTTACGAACGTAGATTTACCTACATTCGGTCGTCCTACTATTGCAACTATCGGTTTTCTTTCCATACAGAAAGTATAACATGAATATTTTTTATTGTATCCATTCTTCGTGACTTATTTCTCTGTGAAGATAATCCATGTTTCCTGTTTTAATTAACCATATTGCACAGCCTCCGCCGCTGTACCAGGCTTGTCGTTTTGTGCGCGAGCAGGATTCTTCTGTCAGCCACCATAAATTATAGCCGGTAATGACAGGGTATTTATTTTTGGTATTAAATAACATAATAAAAAAATCTTTTCCAAATTGATTCGGACCTTTTGCGCCGTTAATATCAAGATAAAATATGGCTTTATTTTCTGAATTATTATTGTTGTCGCGTCCACTAATAACACCATTCAAGCCTACAGTTGCCCCGTTTGCAAGAGCAAAAATATACTCTACATCACGCCATCCGTTCCAGTTTACTGATTGTTTTCCATCAAGCTCAAGATATGTGTTTGGTAAACCATGGCTGCTATTCTTGTCATTCTGACCGAAATCTTTTGATAATTTTAAGTAAGGTAAAAGTTTTTCGGCAACTGTTTTTGAACTGCTTTTTGTATCTTCTGTAGACAGATTCCATTCATCAAGCAAACCGTTTTCCTGATATGCACGGACATATGCTTGAGATAAGATAGAATATGTACTTTTGAACTGATTAATCCATATTTTTTCCTGTTGCTTCTGAATAAGCGTAGGTAATGTCATAGCTG
>ENA-OPCN01000151-OPCN01000151.1-human-gut-metagenome-genome-assembly--contig:-NODE-151-length-68201-cov-4.660259_pt1 | contig 68201 bp, 73 predicted proteins | sample MGYA00241567_ERZ501485 | MGnify/ENA primary metagenome ERZ501485 (study PRJEB25962, sample SAMEA2042579) | human gut metagenome | biome: human gut; feature: human-associated habitat; material: faeces...
TAAATGATAATTTAGAAGCTACGGTGCAAGCAATCTTCAAATCAGAATTTATTGACTACGAAAGAGCCAACTATTCCGATTACATAGAATTTGAGTTTGGAAAATATCCTGCCACTTGGAACTTGGTTGACTTGGATACCGCCGTCGATGTTCGTGATGGCACACACGACTCGCCAAGCCCAACTGAATCTGGTAAATATCTTATCACTTCTCGTCATCTGCTCCCATACGCTGTTGACCGTAGTGATGCGTATTTTATTAGTGAAGCCGATTTCAAGAAAGCCAATGAGAGAAGCAAAGTCGAATATGGGGATATTCTTTTTAGTATGATTGGAACAATCGGTATTATTTCATTCATAACAGACAAAGAAGTTGACTTTGCGATAAAGAATGTAGGTTTGTTCCGTACCTCTCAAAATCCTACAATACGGTATTTCATTCTCTCGTATCTAAAAAGTAAAATCGTGGAGAACTATATATCTTCATATATGGCAGGAAGCACTCAATCGTATGTAAGCCTTAATGTGCTAAGAAAGATACCTCTTATTCTGCCCACAGAAGATGTACTTCAACATTTCGAGAAGCAAGTAACACCGTTGTATGCGAAAATGATTGAAAACACCCATGAAATTGCCAAGCTCAACGACTTAAAAGATGTAATAACCACATCTATGTCAAGCCGCTAAATTATCATTTAACCGAAAGGAGATGGAACAGTTATGGATACATATAAATTTTATTATGATGAGTCAGAACACAGTAGAAAAATCAACTATAAAACCGTAACTGCTCCCAATTATTATGATAATTTTGTTACGGTTGTAGTTGGTTGGACGAAAGAAAAGGAAAAAGAAGTTTTCAAGAAATATGAGGACTTTGAAAATAAATATGCTGACCGTAAAGATAAAAACGGAGAATTAAAAAGCACAACCTTGAAGCAAAAGAAACTTGAATGTGGATTTGCTTCGCTCGATAAAGCCAACACACAGTTTATAATGGACTTCTTATCCATTTTTGATGAAAGTACCAAGTTTTATTTTTTTGTCGCAAGTAAGATAGAATATTTAGTCTTGCAACTTTTTAGAGGTTATCAGAACAACTTCATTATAGATGCAGATGCAATTAAGTATTCCATTACAAAGGCTCTTGTTGTGTATCGTCCGCAGAATATTATCAAAAGTATTTATGATGATAATTCAAAAGAATTTGTAGAGGAATTGAAAAGTTTTTTTAGAGAGCGAATTGAATGTAACCGTTCAAATATGAGTCTGAAAGAGCAGGAGAATGAAGCCTTTGAAAATATATTGTATATTTTGGACGATATTTCAGCTATTCCGGAACTCCAATGGGATTATCATATGCCGTTTAGTGGTTTTGTGAAATACTTGCAGGAAGAATTGATTAAGAATTATGCTTTAGTTTTAGATAAAGAGGGAGAGCAGAACGAAGCCAGTAGAACAATGCAGGCGGCATGCGAAGAGGGACTGTCTAATGTAACAGAGGGCAATTCAAAAGAGAGTTGTGGATTGCGTATGGCTGATATGATGGCGGGTATCATTTCAAAGCTGTTAAAAGCTTTGTGCGATGAATTACACTATCATTCTATTGCAGAGGGAACAGAGAAGAAACTGTTAAGCACAAAATGGTTTCAACTTAATGAAGATCAACTGAACCTATATAAAAAGTTATATACGATAATCTGTAAATGGGATAATGCTTGGTATAAGTCGTATGCAGGAATTTATTCCGATGACTTGGTATGTTTTATAGGACTACTTGGCTATATGGCTCATTTTGAGAACAAAGAACAGATTATCAATGAGACACTTGAAATGCAGGGCGAATATTTTAATGGATATGTTTGTCAGCAGTTATCTGATTATTTTAACCGCAGGCGAAGCAAATTACCGATAGACTTTATTGATAAAAACGATGAGAAGTATTGCCTAAACCGTCGTGGAGCGAAAGTTTATTTTGATATCACGAAGCAACCTGTTCTTGAAATTGCCGAAGACAGTCAAACGTAAATGGTTTTATCTGTTGGAATGGATAAATCGGGTATTCCGTTGATTACAATTTCAAATGATGGCAATCCGATTTGTTATCGCTTGCCGGAAGAATTGAGTGATTGGGCATATACGGCTATTGGAATGGCGAATATGGGAGAAAATTTATTCCCGTCACAAGTTGTATTTACTAAAGAGAAGAAAAGGTATTTTGCTGATATTTTATAAAACACAGAGCGTATAAAAGGAGTGAACGCAATGGCAAATTTTAACGAACACGCATTGGAAATGTCAATAATGGAGTTGTTCAAAGACGAGAAATACACCTATGTAAGCGGCGACCAGATACACAGAGAAAGGACAGAGGTTCTGCTTACGGACGACCTGAAGCAATACCTCTATAATCGCTATGCGAAAGACGGTATCACACCGAGTGAGGTGGATAGTGTCATTCTAATGCTGCGTAATATTTCCGGTACGATTTATGAAGCAAACAAAGCTGTATTTAAGTTGCTCTGCGATGGTTTTATTCTTAATCGTGAGGACAGAACGCAGAAAGACCTCTATATTGAACTTATTGATTTCGACACTCCCGAAAACAATATTTTCAAAGCGGTTAATCAGTTTGAAATTGAGGGCGTAAACAACCAATTGCGTATTCCTGATGGCATTGTGTTCGTAAATGGTATTCCTGTTGTTGTTCTTGAATTTAAGAGTGCGGTACAAGAGAATACGACCATAATGGACGCATATAAGCAGCTTACAATCCGTTACCGTAGAGATATTCCGGAAATTTTCAAATACAATGCGTTTGTTGTTATCAGTGACGGAGCAAATAATAAATATGGTTCTTTCTTCAGCCCGTATGATTTCTTCTATGCGTGGAGAAAAATAAACTCAGACGATAAAGAACTGGATGGTATCAATTCTCTTGTAACAATGATAAAGGGACTTTTCCGAAAAGACCGTTTGCTTGAAGTTATCAAAGATTTTATTTATTTTCCGGATAACTCAGATAAGGATTTGAAGATAGTGTGCCGTTATCCACAGTTCTTTGCGGCAAATAAATTGTATGAGAATATCAAGACTCATCTTCGCCCCGAAGGAGATGGTAAAGGCGGTACATACTTTGGAGCGACAGGGTGCGGCAAGAGTTATACAATGCTTTTCCTTACCCGTATGCTGATGAAAAGCAAATACTTTTCTTCTCCGACTATTCTTATTATTACAGACAGAACAGACCTTGACGACCAGCTTTCCAAACAGTTTGTAGGTTCAAAGAAATATATCGGAGATGAAACTGTTGTAAGTATTGAGTCCCGTGAGAAACTTCGTGAGGAGCTACAAGGACGAGAGAGTGGCGGTGTTTATTTGACTACCATTCAGAAATTTACTGAGGATTTGCAGCTTCTTACAGATAGAACGAATGTTATTTGTATTTCTGATGAAGCACACAGAAGCCAAATCAATCTCGACCAGAAGGTTAAGATTACAGAGTCAGGTGTTCAGAAAACCTATGGCTTTGCAAAGTATCTGCACGACTCTTTACCAAATGCAACTTATGTAGGATTTACCGGAACTCCGGTTGATGGAACAATCGAAGTCTTTGGTGGTGTTGTAGACGCATATACAATGACGGAAGCTGTTAAGGACGGTATTACAGTTAATCTTGTTTACGATGGTCGCGCAGCTAAGGTTATGCTTAATCAGGACAAGGTAAGACAGATTGAAGAATACTATGCTCAGTGTGAACTTGAGGGAGCAAATGAACATCAAATAGAAGAAAGCCAGAAAGCAGTTGCCAAAATGGAAGTTATTATTGGCGACCCTGATAGACTTCGTGCTGTTGCGGAGGATTTTATCAAGCATTATGAAACCCGTGTGGCAGAAGGTGCAACCGTAGCAGGCAAAGCAATGTTTGTATGTTCCAACCGAAATATAGCATACGATTTCTATAAAATAGTAAAGGAACTCAGACCGGAATGGACAGAAAAGAAGATTTGTGATGACGGGGTTGTTCTGAGTGAAAAAGATAAAAAAGAGTTGAAGCCAATGGAAAAAATTAAGTTGGTTATGACTCGTAATAAAGATGATGAAAAAGACCTCTTTGATATGCTTGGCACAAAAGAGGATAGGAAAGAATTCGACCGTCAGTTCAAAAATCCGAAGTCAAACTTTAAGATTGCCATTGTTGTAGATATGTGGCTGACTGGTTTTGATGTGCCGGAGCTTGATACGATTTACATTGATAAGCCTATTCAGCAGCATACCCTTATTCAGACGATTTCCCGTGTAAATCGTGTATGTGAGGGCAAGGATAAAGGCTTGATTGTTGACTACATAGGTATCAAGAAAAATATGAACACTGCCCTCAAGAAATATACGAATTTTGAGAGCGAAGAATTTGAAGGTGTAGAGCAGTCTATTACAATTGTAAAAGACCAGTTAGAAGTTCTTGGTCAGATGTTCCATAACTTTAACAGTAGTGATTTCTTCAACGGTTCTCCTACTGAACAGCTTGCCTGCCTGAATTGTGCAGTTGAGTATGTGCAGTTGTCTGAAGAACTGGAAAGAAGATTTATGGCAGCAGTCAAGAGAATGAAGCAGGCATTTAATCTTTGTAGTTCAAGTGAGAAATTCTCTGATGAAGATAAGGATTATATCCATTTTTATTGTGCTGTCCGTTCTATCCTTTTCAAGTTGACAAAAGGCGATGCACCGGATATTGAGCAGATGAACGCTCGTGTCCGCAAAATGCTTGAGGGTGCAATTCAGTCTGATGGCATTGAGGAATTATTTGAAACCGGAAAGCATATATCGGTGGACATTTTCAGCGATGAGTATATGGATAAGATAAATGCTATTCAGTTGCCGAATACGAAAATCAAGATACTTCAAAGACTTCTTTCTCAGGCGATTGACGAGTTTAAGAAAGTCAATAAGATTATGGGTGTGGAATTTGCTGACAGACTCAAGAAAGTTGTTGATGAGTATAATAACCGACGTCGTGATGAAGCGTATGCCAACGAAGTCCTTGATGATGTTGCGGAGCAGCTTGCACAGTTGTTGTCTGAGCTGAAAACAGAAAAGAATTCATTCAAGAATATGGGCATAGATTATGAAGAGAAGGCTTTCTATGATATTTTGAAAGCAGTTGCCAAGAAGTTTGAGTTTGAATATCCGGACGATAAAATGATTGAATTATCCAAGAGGATAAAACTGATTGTTGATGACAAGTCACGTTATACCGATTGGTCTGCCCGTGATGATATCAAGGCAAACTTACAAGTGGATTTGATATTGCTGCTTGATGAGTTCGACTATCCACCAGTAACCATTGATGATGTTTACAAGGAAGTACTTGAACAGGCGGAGAATTTCAAAAAGTATGCTAAGTAAGGAGTAACACAATGCAAACAAATGATAGACCAATTTCAGAGTTAATGATATCTATAAATAAAGGTGCAATACAGTTACCAGATTTTCAACGAGGCTGGGTGTGGGAAGATGGGCGTATAAAAGCACTTATTGCAAGCATTACAAATAATTATCCAGTTGGTGCTGCAATGTTTTTGGAATATGGCAATGATAATATTAGGTTTAAATATAGAGTAATTGAGGGTGTCACCGCTACTGATGTAATCCCAACAGAATTGATACTTGACGGACAGCAAAGATTAACATCAATTTATTCATCTCTTTACAGTAGAAACGCTGTACATACAAGAACTGACAAAGGTAAGAAAATATTCCGCTATTACTATATAGATATTAAAAAGGCATGTGATCCTAATTGTGATAGAGTAGATGCAATATTTTCAGTTCCAGAAACAAGAATTATCACTTCAAATTTCGGCAGGAATATTGAATTAGATTTGTCAGATAGGACAAAAGAATTTGAGAATAAAATGTTTCCTCTTAACTTAATTCTTGATTTTCCGGAAGAACAAAATTGGCAAAATGAATATTATGCTTTTTACAACTACAATCAGGAAATCATTAAAGAATTTACGGAATTCAATAAGAAAATCATTATGCAAACATTACAGTATAAAATTTCTGTGATAAGTTTGGGCAAAGATACACCCAAAGAAGCGGTATGCCAAGTTTTTGAAAATGTAAACACCGGTGGCGTTTCTCTTACTGTTTTTGAATTAGTTACTGCAATTTTTGCAATGGACGATTTTGAACTAAGAAAAGATTGGGAAGAAAGAAAAGCAAAATATTTTGATGGAGATTTGTTATCTTGTATAACAGCAACAGACTTTTTAACAGCTTGTACTTTGCTTTCAACATATAAGAAAGGCGGTACAGTTAGTTGTAAAAAGAAAGATGTATTAAATCTATCTTTGAAAGATTATAATAATTTTGCAGATGCGTTATCTGAGGGGTTTGTTGAAGCAGAAAAAATATTGCAGGAAGAAAGAGTTTTTTCAAATAAAGACCTGCCTTATTCAACACAACTAATTCCGCTTGCTGCTCTATGTACATTATTGTCTAATGGGAATCGCATAAAAGTCACCAATATTAAAAATAAAATTAGGCAATGGTACTGGTGTGGTGTTTTTGGCGAACTTTATGGTGGAGCAAACGAAACGAGGTATGTTAATGATGTAGTTGGTGTTATGAATTGGATTGAAAATAATGGAAATGTACCTAAGACAATTCAGGAATCTTATTTCAATCCTACAAGATTACTCACTTTACAATCGAGGCAATCGGCTGCCTATAAAGGTATAATGGCATTAATACTTAAGAACCATTGCAAAGACTTCATTAGTGGTCGAGAAATGGATTTTACAGTATACAAATCTGAAAACATTGACATTAATCATATTTTTCCAAGAAGTTATTGCGAAAAGAATAATCTATCTAAAGAAAAATGGAATTCAGTTGTAAACAAAACACCTATTTCTTACTCTACTAATAGAGAGATTGGTGGAGTAGCACCGAGTGAATATCTAAAAAAGATTGAAGAAAAAGGACAAGTTGATTATAATTCTTTGAACGATTATTTACAAACTCATCTTATAGATGTTAGTGCAGCAAGGTCAAACGACTTTGAAAAGCACATTGTTTTAAGAGCAAAGTTATTACTTGATGCTATCGAAAAGGCGACAGGTAAAATTATCTCAGGAAAAGATAGTGATGAAGTTATATCTAAATTTGGGGAAAGACTTATATTTTAAACATAATTTTCTAAAACACTCAGGTCTTAGGGTGTCCCTAACGAGGTATTTGGCGACGGTGGGAGTACAAATACACTGCTCGCTAAGTTTACACGGGCGAGGCAGTTTTACCGTTTTACGACTATGGGAGTATAAATGGTCTGCTCGCTAAGATTACACACGCATTTTAAATTCTACATTACACAACAAAGGCGAGGGCATTTCTGCTCTCGCCTTTAAACTTTTATATAGCTATATAGTAAATTTAAAACTGAAATTTTTTAGTTTTTTCTAAGACAGTTGTTTAAGTTTTTCGGTCAAGATTTCTTTCTCTCGGCTTCCGTTTGTAGCAAAACGGACATAAGGAATTTTATACAAATCTAAAATGTGATTCTTCAATAAATCTCGCTCTGCTTGTTTTGTTCCAGCCTTATGATAATGATAACCATCAACTTCAACAGCTAAAACGGGCTTCTTACTAATCCTGCTGTATATCAGAAAATCCAAGTGTGTAGCACTATTCATTGCATACTTGCACTCTTCATCATTTAACAACTGTGGGTCACGGATTAACATATTTAACGGTTGATGACATATCACACTTAAACCAATTAAATCTTGTTCTTCGAGTACATTTTCGATAAGAGCAAACATTAAATTTTCAGAATCGTATTCTGAAATTCGTTTGTGCTTTTGCAAAAACTCAAATCGACTCTTGGTATAATCAGTATAAAGAAAATCAAAAACTGAATAAATTTTGCTTTCCGTAACTGTGAAATTGTTGTATTCAATGTATGAAACCAAATCACCGATATTGCTATCATTCGGTTGTTTGTTGCCTGAAACAACAAGACAAAGCTCTTTTTTTGCACGGGAAACTGCAACATTAAGCATAAAAGGATCATCAGAAAATTCAGTCACTTCATCATCAACAGTTGTAATAATTATTGCATCCTTTTCTCTGCCCTGAAATTTGTGTATGGTTGCAATATCAATTTGTTGATTATCAATTTCACTTTTCAGTTTATTAACTTGATTATTGTATGGTGCAATAATACCGATTTCTTTTGATTCAAAATTTAGTTTCGGAAGCACTTCATCTTTAACAACTTCAATCTGTCGCAGATTCATCCGCTCTCTTGTGTGTTTTCCTTCAACTGTTTTTATAACAGAAAGAACATCGTTTTCACCGTTATCTTTTGTCATTATAACAAGATTGCCACCATAAAATTTTTCATTACAAAAGTTAATAATTTTAGGATGGCAACGGTAATGTTCACGAAGAAGTGTATTAGAGACATTAGGAATAGCTCTGCAAATTGATTGAAGAAAGCTATTTTCAGTATAATTGTATGAACTTGAAATATTAAAAGATTCGAATATAGAATTCGCTCGATTTTTGATGTCTTCTGTGATAACATTCGGCAACTGTTTTGTATCACCCACTATTACCGCATTCTTTGCACACGATAGAGCTAATGCTCCGGTTGTGACATCAACCTGAGACGCTTCGTCCATTATTATATAATCAAATTTTGCGTTTTTGCCAAGTGAACTCCTTGAAGAAAATGTTGTGCTTAATACTATAGGATATTCATTAAGAAATTCCTGTGGATTTTTCCAAAGATCATCGATTGAAAATTTCTTTCTTCTTTTTGAATTTCCGTATTTTAAAAATAATTTGTTTTTGAGAAAACTCATTGACATATCAGTCAATTTAGTCATTAAGTCATATGCCTTTTTTACTTTCAATTCGTTTTCAAGGGAAGATATTTCATTGGTTAATTCTTGGCCTTTACAAGTGTAGTACATTTTTTGAAAGGCAGTTATAATTTTTGAGATGTCTTGGTCATAAAACTTCCAATCAAAAATTCTGTATTTTAGAAGTCCTTTTAGCTTAAACCAAAAAGAAATTTTGCTTTCTTTTTCAGCTATATATAAGCACTCTTGCCATAAAGTCATTAAGTCAAAAGATTTAATATTTTTCTTTATACGAACTTCATTTTCGGTAGTTGTTTCAGAAATATAAACATCAAAATGTTCTTTTTCGACTGTAAGGTTTTGAAGTTCAATTCGGGCATTTGCCAATCTTTCTTGTTTTTCAAATATATCCTTAAGCTCATTTGAACATTCCTGTACTTGCTGCAAAGAAATATTTTCGTCACTCTTCCAAGATGAAATGTTTGGATATTCATACATTTGGGATTTAATAAATTCGTTTTTATTTTTAGAACTGCCCAAAGGAGCAACAAGAAAACCAAGGTTATACTTATCCGAATTTAGCTTTTCAAATACATTAAGTGTTGCGGAATTGTTATTTGATACAATCTGAACAGATTTTCCGTCAACAAGTAGGTTAGCAATGATATTTAGAATTGTCTGTGTTTTTCCTGTACCCGGTGGTCCCTCAATTACACTAACTTGATTTTCTAAAGCATTTTTTACAGCTTTATACTGACTTGCATTACAACCAAAAGGAAAAATAGGGATTATATTTTTATTAAAGCTATTCAAACTGAAATCGTTTGGAGATAAGTATGAAGCTAATGCCGAGTCAGTTGATAAATAGTCAATTTTCTCATATTGTTTTGAAAGTAGTTTAGTTCCGTCATCAGCCTTTAACTCAGCTAAATCAGCTATTTGTTTGAAATATTCAAGAACACTTTTAACGGTGCTATTATCTAAACAAGAATGGTCAATTTGTAAATCAGAACCTAAGTAATCACTTTCCTTACCATTGTCAAAACAAATATGATAATAATTTCTGTATGAATTTTCAAATAAGTAGATTGCTTCAATGTTAAATAATTCATTTTCACCGTGAGTTATTTTAACGGTATTAGGATTAATAGCGATAGGTTTTTTAACCAAGTAACATTATTATAGTTGTAACTGTACACTTTACCGTTATTAAAAATTATATCGTACTTATGAGTTGTGTTGTTATAATTACAAAACTTTATATCAGGAGTAACTATTCTTCCGTTTGCAATTATCATATTACTCTTTGTATTCAAACTATCACCCTTTAGATGTTGAATCAATATTTTTATTATACTACATTTTAGATTTAACAGCAAATGAAAAAAGAAGAATATCAAAACGATACTCTTCTTTAAGTAATTTAGATGTGGTATATCACTTCACCATTCACAATTTCCGCTGCTCGGTTGCGGATATTATTCATCTTTTGCACCCACAACATCATATCGGTTTCTTTGAGTTTTTCGGTAACATTTTCCTTTTTGGCAAGTGATTTTACTGTTTCGTCGAATAGCAATTTTGCTCTTTGGTCGATTTCGGCAAGATATGAATTAAGTATGCCTGCCGTCAAAAGATTGTAATAAATCACTTTGTGACGTTGTTTCAAGTATCGCTTGTGCCTCATTCCCCACACGCCTATTTGGGCGTTTTGCTCTGTGTTGAGTTTGAGATTTGGCAAGCGATAATCTCCCACCTTGCGATATGTACCGCCTTGTTTTTCGTAAATTGTCATTGTCTTTTCCTCCGTTTGATTTATTTGTAAATGCAGCGTTCGGCGAAGCGAAGCATTGCAATACAGTACTTTTCAAACGGTGTCAACGTTTTATGATGGGGGTCTCCCTCACGAATACGAAGCGTCCGCCTGATTTCTTTCGGTATAACCACTCTGCCGAGATCGTCGATTCTTCTGACGATTCCTGTTGCTTTCATATTAAAAACTCCCTTCGGACAATTTTGCCCTTTGTCTGATACATATTCAGCAAATTATTTGCAGTAATATTGTTTGATTCATACAGTTTTTTATACCGAAATTTTCTTTGGTGACATATTTTTACAACATATAAAAAATATAACTTTATCACGATTTAGTTAATCGTAACCACCTAAATTGCAAAATAATCTTGACTTAGCAAAAACAGTGGTTTATAATTTAGTTAATCGTAAATAACTAAATCGTAAATGAGTAATTTGCAAACGGTCAGAGGTGAGAATTTTGTTTATAGGCAGAAAGAATGAGCTTTTACAGCTTAACAGATTGTATAACAGCGGAAAATTTGAATTTGCCGTCATATACGGTCGCCGCCGTGTAGGAAAAACGGCTATCATAAACGAGTTTGTCAAGGATAAAAACGCAATTTGTTTCACAGGAGTTGAAACAAATGCAAAGCAAAATCTTGAAAATTTGAGCGAGTGTATTCTTGAATTTTCAACAGGAATGAAAACGGATACTGCTTTTTCAAACTTTCAGTCGGCACTTGAATATGTTTTTAAATCGTCAGAGAACAAAAGAATCGTCCTTTGCCTTGACGAATATCCGTATGTAGCAAGGGCATCAAGAAGTCTTGCATCAACACTGCAAATGTTAATTGACAAATATAAAGACAGTTCAAAGTTGTTTCTTATTCTCTGCGGTTCATCAATGTCATATATTGAGGACCATGTGCTTGCATACAAAGCTCCTTTGTATGGCAGAAGAACGGCTCAGTTTAAGATTTTGCCGTTTGAATTTTGTGAGGCTTGTGAGTATTTTAACGGGATGTCACCTGAAGATAAGGCGCTTGCCTACGGGCTTGTGGGAGGTACACCGCAATATCTCTTGCAGATTAACAACAAAATTTCAATAGAGGATAATATAAAAAATATTTTTCTGAATCCTGTATCGGCTCTGTATGAAGAACCTAACAATCTTTTGAAACAAGAGGTAAGAGAGCCGGCTATTTATAATGCCGTGATTACGGCAATTGCTACAGGTGCATCTAAAATATCCGAAATTTCAACAAAGGTTGGAGAAACCTCAAGCACTTGTGTTGCTTATGTCAAGAATCTTGTTGCTCTCGGAATTGTGAGAAAAGAAGTGCCGTACGGTGAAAAATCCACAAAGAAAACAATTTATTCTATCGAGGATAATATGTTCAGATTTTGGTATCGTTTTGTGCCGGAAAATTCTTCGATAATTTCAAGAGGTGCGGTTGAACTTGCGTACAGTCGAATTGCACCGTATTTGTCGGATTATATGGGTGCTGTGTTTGAAGAAATCTGCAAGCAGTATTTGTGGAAAAGGTTGCTGAACGGTGATTCCGAAATTGATTTTACGGATATCGGCAGATGGTGGGGAACAAATCCAAAAACAAGACAACAGGAAGAAATTGATATAATCGGCTCGGCAGATAAAAATACGGCTCTTTTTGGTGAATGTAAGTGGCGTAATGAAAGTGTTGACCTCGGTGTTCTTGAAACACTTGTTGAACGCAGTAAGCTTTTTAATTTCAGCAAAAAGCATTTTTATATTTTTTCAAAATCCGGTTTTACAAAGGGTTGCATTGATAAGGCAAATGAACTCGGAAATGTCAGCCTGATTGCTTATGATGATATTTTAAAATATAATAACGAAAATTAAATGTAAAAATCCCCGTCGGAGAAATCTGACGGGGATTTGACTTTGTTGTAAGCGATTACGCTTTTTTGGATTTTGAGGTGATTTTATCTGCGATTTTGGTAACTATGACGCAGAGGATGATTGTAAAAACCATATCCGGCAGAGTGTTGCCGACGATAATGTCAACATTCAGCAAGAAGCGATATGCCGCAAAGCCTGCGAGCCATACTATGATGTTGCATATGTCAACGGCTTTGCTTGCTCTGTCTTTTTTGAGAATGAAAAAGTCTGCAATCTGAATGGCAATCATCGGGGCAAATACCGAACCGATGAGGTAAAGGAATTTTGTGATGTCATCCATAGGATAAATAATTGCGGCGATTACACCTACTATTGTTACTGCAACGGCAACATATTTTCCTTTGAGTTTTGAGAATATCGACTCACTCGAAATTCCTGCCGAGTAAGCATCAAGGAATGTTGTTGTAACTGTTGAAAGAATTACAATTACAAGACCTGCAATGCTAAGTCCTGATTTAAGCATGATTTTTGCAATATCGCTTTCGCCTGTAAGGATAGATGCACTCATACCGATTATGTACATCCAACAGCTTACCGCACCGTAAACAAGTGTGCTTGCGAGAGTTGCCTTGAACGGCTTTTCCGCCTCTCTTGTGTAGTCGCTGATGAGCGGTAACCATGAAAGCGGCATTGCTACCGAAAGCTCAACTGCCGCACCAAATGACATTGAGTCATCGCCTGCCGCACCCATGCCGTTGCCGTTTCCGAAAATAAAGAAACACATCACGATTGTGAGAATGAACAGTGCCGCCATTGCGATTGTGTTGAGCTTGCCGAGGTTTGAAATGCCGACAAGAATCCAAAGTACAATCAATGCACCGATTACAATACAGGCAATCCACCTGCCTGTGTCGCCCATATTCAGAATACTGTTTACCGAAAGCGAACCGTCATAAATCATAATGGCTGTCCAGCCGACAAGCTGAATAACATTGAGGACAGAGAAAAGAAGTCCGCCCTTGTTGCCAAAGCTCATTTTTACGGTTTCCATTGAGCTTTTACGGCACTTACCGCCGATGAGTCCTGCACAAAAGAGCATTGCACATCCGATTATGTGACCGATGATTACGGCTAAAATGCCCTTTTCAAAACCTAACGGAGCAAAGTATGTACCTGTGAGAATTTCGGCGATTGAAACGCCTGCTCCGAACCATATCAAACTGTTTTCAAATACACTTGTCTGCTTTTTCATTGCTCTGCCTCCGAATTTTCTTTTGTAAATTTACTTTGAATGTCAAAAGCGTGGTTCATGGGACCGCTGCCTTTGCCGAGGTCAAGCATTGCCACAAGTGCGCCTGAAATATAATCCTTTGCACGCTTTACGGAAGCGTCAAGGTCAAAGCCTTTTGCAAGATTAGCGGCTATCGCACTTGAAAGTGTACAGCCTGTTCCGTGTGTGTTGGGATTGTTGATTCTTTTGCCGTTGTACCATGTGTAGGTGCCGTCTTTAAAGAGCAAATCATTTGCATCGTTAATCTGATGTCCGCCCTTGCAGAGAACCGCACAACCGTACTTTTCGCTGATTATTTCAGCGGCTTTTATCATTTCTTCCTCATTTGAAATTTTCATTTCAGAGAGAACTTCCGCCTCCGGAATATTCGGTGTAAGAACTGTTGCAAGCGGAAAGAGATTCTCTTTGAGAGTGCTTACCGCCTCGTCGCTGATAAGCTTTGCTCCGCTTGTTGCCACCATAACCGGATCGACAACAATATTTTTTGCATCGTACTTTTTCAGCTTGTCCGAAATTGTTTTGATAAGGCTTGATGAAGAAACCATTCCGATTTTTACGGCATCGGGATAAATATCCGTAAAGATACTTTCAAGCTGTTCACCCAGAAATTCGGGTGTGGATTCCATAATTGCCGTAACGCCGGTTGTGTTCTGTGCGGTAAGTGCGGTGATTGCGCTCATAGCATAAACACCGTTTGTTATCATAGTTTTGATATCCGCTTGAATACCGGCGCCTCCGCTGCAGTCACTGCCAGCGATTGTTAATGCTGTTTTCATTTTAATCTCCTCTTTGCATTAATTTTTTACAGCGACAAAAGGTGGTGCCCCCAATCTGCCGCTTTTTCAAAGCTGTCTGCGTAGTAATCGCAAACGGCTTTTATTCTGTTTTTGTCATTCCTGCTCGATTCGTCATACACTCCCACCGTTTTGAAACCTGCCTTGTGAGCAGTTTCTGCGGCAAAAACAGCGTCCTCGAATACAAGCGTTTCACTCGGAGCTGTTCCGAGTTTATCTGCACAGGCAAGGTAAATATCGGGACTTGTTTTGCCTTTTCCGATTTGTGAACAGGTCACAATGTCCGTAAAATATTTTAGAATACCGAGCCTTTCAAATGCCTTTTTAATATGCGTTTTGTCGCTTGATGTTGCAATAATCATTTTGATATTGTTCGATTTCAAAAACTGCAAAATTTCTTTTGTACCGTTTTTTAAACCGACCTCATAAAAGTAAAAATCTTCAATGATTTTCAGCACACCCGAAACTATTTCATCAGTTGAAAAGGAAAGAGCATACTGCTTTTTCATATACTCCGCACCCTCCGTCAGACTCATATCACAGAGCTTTTCGGAAAGTCCGTTTTCGGCTGTTTTGCCGACAGACGAGAGGTAACGCTCTCCTGCGTCATCCCATATCTTCATTGAATCGAGAAGTGTGCCGTCAACATCAAATATTGCAGATTTAATCATTTGCAACCGTCTTTTCCGTAAGTGCTTTAAGCTCTGCTGTTGCCTTTGTAATATCGGGCTGGGCGAAAATAGCACTGATAACGGCAATGCCAACGATACCTCTGCCCTTGAGTTCCGTAACATTTTTGGAGCTGATTCCGCCGATTGCGATTACAGGAATGTCAACAGCCTCACAGATTTTCTGAAGTTCATCGTGTGAAACATCGTCTGCATCGTCCTTTGAGCCTGTTTTGAAAACTGCTCCGACTCCGAGATAATCTGCTCCGTGCTTCTGTGCAAGAAGAGCCTGTTCAACAGTCTGAGCCGAAACACCGATGATTTTGTCGTCACCGAGAATCTTGCGGACATTGCCTGCCTCCATATCACTCTGACCGACATGAACACCGTCAGCGTCAATTTCTTTTGCAATTTCTACATTGTCATTGATTACAAAGGGAACATTGTACTTTTTGCAGAGTTTCTGAATTTCAAGAGCCTCTTCAAGAAAATGCTTTTGGTCAAGATTTTTTTCTCTTAACTGAATGAATGTTGCGCCGCCTTTAATAGCCTTTTCAACCTGACTGCAAAGTGTTTCACCGTTAAGCCATGCCCTGTCGGTTACGGCATAGAGCAACAAATCTTTTTTATCGCAATTCATACTTTGCTCCTTTTTCAAGTGTTTCGGCATCCATATTATAGATAGCGTCAATAATTCGGTTGCGGTATGTTGAGTTGCCGTCTGTTTCTGCCATATTTGCAAAAGCGATTTCACCTGCAAGTCCCATTGTACAAACTGCTGCGGCAGTTGCCTCAAGAACATTGTCGGGGTTTGCAACGATAAATGCAGTTGTCATACCCGAAAGCTGACAGCCCGTTCCTGTGATTTTGCTCATTTCGGGACGACCGTTGCGGATTACATAGCATTTTTCGCCGTCACTTACAAGGTCAATAGCGCCTGTGATTGCAATTACGCATCCCGACTTTTTGGCATAATCCTTTACAAATGCAACTGCGTTATCGAGATTTTCTTCTGTTACCGCATCCGATACATCGGCATCAACACCCTTTGTTGTGCCGCTTCCGAGTGCAAGAGTTTTGATTTCCGAGATGTTACCTCTGATAACATCAAATTTGATTTCTTTTGCAAGCTTAACCGCTGTGTCTGTGCGGAGCTTGCTTGCGCCTGCACCGACAGGATCAAGTAAAATCTTGTGAGAAAGTTCATTAGCTTTTTTGCCCGCAATGAACATACCCTCAATTGAGTTTTTGTTAAGTGTACCGATGTTGATGTTAAGACCGCCGCAAATGCTTGTGATGTCGGCAACATCATCGGGTTCGTCTGACATAATCGGACTTCCTCCGCAAGCGAGAAGTACATTTGCAACATCGTTTACTGTTACATAGTTTGTGATGTTGTGTACAAGCGGTACATTTTTTCTTACATTTTCAAGACAATTTCCAATCATAGCGGATTCTCCTTTATAAAAATAAAACGGACGCACCAACAAAAGGTGTGTCCGTAAAGGCTCGCTGTTTCCCTCCGTTGGCATTATCCAAATCAGGTCATAGGTCGAGGCATTCAGCCTCCTCTCAGCCGACTAACTTGTCAGCTCCCTTACTTATAATATACAATTTGTGTCGTAATTTGTCAATGAAAATTTGGCAAATAGGCACCGAGAACGATTAGTACGAATCTATCCTCAGTAAAATCTTCTGTATTCAGTATATCTTTTATGTAAAAAAACACTGATTTTTAAATATCAGTTGACTTGAAGAAGAAAAAACAGTACAATAAAAATAACAGATAATATGGTTGAATTTGCTGTTGTAAAGGGGTTTTCCTCGAATTTATTTTTTGTTGAACAGGAGAAGAAGTATGTTTTGTAAAAATTGCGGAAGACAGTTATTGCCTAATGAAAAGTTTTGTGCCGATTGCGGAGCGCCTGTACCCGTACAGGAATCAGCTGTACAGAACGAACAGCCGATTGCAGAAAATCAGTCGGTTGAACAGACTGCCGATATGAATGTTCGGAATGAGCAGACACAGCCTGTTGAAAATCATCAGACTGACGCATATAATCAGATGCCTGCAAATGATTATTCCGCACCGCAGTATCAGACAGTTAATGCACAGGGCGGATATAATCAGTATCAGAACGGTCAGCAGGGCGGATATTCTTATGATTATAACAATCAGGGCGTTCAGCCACAGTATGCACAGCCGATTCCAAAGAAAAAGTCAAAGACACCGTTTATAATTACAGCGTGCGGCATTGCGGTTGCACTCGTTGTTGCAATTGCGGCATTCTTTATATTTAACGGACTTAACAAAGCCACTCCTCAGGGACAGATTCAGGGTACATGGATTGCCGAGGAGAACGGAGTAAGCCTCCAACTTGAGTTCAAGCCTGACGGAACAATCGGTATCCCGAATGCAAAAGAACTCGGCAAACTTATTTCAAGTTATGCCGGCAGTTCCGATTACGGCGATTTAATAAACTATGATGAGATTTTTAATATGATTAAACTGACATACAGCATTGATGATGAAAAAACTCTTTCAATCAGCCTTGAGGTTTCTTTTGTAAATCAAAGTCAGTCGCAGTCACTCAAATGGTCTGACGATCCCGCAAACGGCGGTTCGGACACATGGGGAATCGACGGCGATACTCTCTACATAGCCGGCACAAAGCTGACAAGAGTCAATAACTGATAAAGTCTTAAAAAATTCGTAAAAAACAAGGTCACGGTTCAAAATCGTGACCTTTTGTTGTGTGAAATATACAGGCTCTGTCAAAGGGATTCCGTCGTTGTCCGATGAACGATACTGTATGACAATCATTTTGTGTTTTTAGATAATTCTATTTATTTTATCACAAAATTTGTGTGCTGACTTGCGGGCGGATAATATTCGCACCTACAACTCAAACAGAAAAATTGCAAAAATAAAAAAGCACCTGCGGTTACAGGTACTTTTGACTTGGAGCGGATGACGGGGCTCGAACCCGCTACCTCCACCTTGGCAAGGTGGCGCTCTACCAGATGAGCTACATCCGCATTTTATTGGTGCCTCCGGGCGGAATCGAACCACCGACACGGGGATTTTCAGTCCCCTGCTCTACCGACTGAGCTACAGAGGCAAAAATTGGCGACCCGGAACGGGTTCGAACCGTCGACCTCTAGCGTGACAGGCTAGCGTTCTAACCAACTGAACTACCGGGCCGTATAAGAAAAGTGGTGGTCGCAATAGGGCTCGAACCTATGACCCCCTGCTTGTAAGGCAGATGCTCTCCCAGCTGAGCTATGCGACCGTTTTCTTCCGACGAGTTTTAGTATACTATGTTTTTAATTTTCTGTCAATACTTTTTTTAATTTTTTTTATTTTATCTTTTAAATTTTTTTATTTTATTTAAGAAATCCCTTACTTATTAACGTTTTTGCGTTATCTTTATTTTAAAATTTTTCCAAAATAATAAAGTATAGTTCTTATACTCTATTATTTTGGAAGAAAAAAAGGTCCTAAGACCTTTTTTAATATGAATTCATATTTTTTAATATATAAAAATTCAATTATTTTTTGTTTACTAAATCTTTTAAAGCTTTTCCAGCTTTGAATACTGGAGCTTTTGAAGCAGGTATTTTGATTTCTTCTTTAGTTTGAGGATTTCTTCCTTTTCTAGCAGCTCTTTTTCTTACTTCGAAAGATCCAAATCCAACTAATTGAACTTTATCACCTTTTACTAAAGATTCTGTAATTACATCTACGAATGCATTTACTGATGCTTCAGCACTTTTTTTTGTTTCTCCTGTTTTTGCAGCGATTGCTGCGATTAAATCAGCTTTGTTCATTTAAATTACCTCCTAAATAGTTTGTGTTTATGTAGTGCTTTGAAATGCCTACTAAATCTTATATTCGCCAATTTTTACTAAAATCCTTCTTTTTTTTTATTATTTTTTTGTTCAAACCTCATTCTCTCTAGGAAAAGCTGGTTTTTTTTACCATTTATTTTACAATGTTCAATCCTCTGTTATCTATATATACCAAGCTTTTCAAGCAATTGGTATATCTTTTGTCCATATGGAATCATGAAAAACTCTTCTTTTGATAAAATTTTTAATACTACCACTGATATCGCATAAATTATCACAGCAAATATAATTGCTATTAGTGTTGCCAAAGCTTGTGATATTATTCCTAAAAGTACATTATATATGAATAATGAACAAATTGACATTATAATTGTTGCAATTATCGGTTTTATTAAAAAGTTTCCAACCTTTAAATTCAATGTTACATTTCTTCTTAATGTAGTAAATGCTATTGAAAAAGCTACCATATGACATACTACAGAACCAATAGCAGCTCCATTTGCCCCAAAAGATGGATTTGAAACTAAAAGTAAATTTATAACCAGTTTTGCTAGCATTCCACACCCTAATGAAATTGCAGGCACCATAACTTTCCCAATTCCTTGCAAAGTTCCATTAATAGTTTGGTCTAATATAGTAAAAATTATAGTTAGTGAAGATATCTGTAATAATAATGCTCCTTCTGGTTGTGCAGGATATAGTAAATGCAATATTGGATCTGCAAAAACTATCATTCCTATTGTACAAGGAAGTCCTATAAGCATACTAGCCATTAAAGAAAACGAAACTCTTTTTGTTGTTGTTTCTTTATCCCCACTTGCAATCGCTCTAGAAATAGTTGGAACTAATGCTGTTGCAAAAGCAATATTAATTGATAAAGGCAATGACGTTAATGTATCAACTTTTCCTCCTAAAATTCCATATTGTGCTTTTGCGTCTGATTCTGTCATAAATTTCTTAAGTCCACTTACAACAGTGAACGAATCTATATTTTTATTAAAAGATGACATTATTGAACTTAATGACATCGGTATTGAAACACTTAATATTTTTTTTACAATACTTTTAACATTTTGATATTTATAATTTACAGTTTCTTTTAATTCTTTAGCTCTTTCAGTTCTTGTTATTCTATAAAATCTTACTAAATACATAAAGCTCATAAATATTGACAATGTCGTTGCAACATTTGCTGCAGCTGCCATCCAAACAGTATTTCCATTAGTCATTTTATAAACAATTTCTACTATTATTATTACTAATACCGTCTTAAATACTTGTTCTAAAGTTTGCGACCTAGCAGTTACTCTCATTGCTTGTTTTCCATTACAATACCCTCTAAGTACTGCAGCTACAGTTACAAAAAATACTGCTGGTGATAATGTAATTAATGTATATTTTGCTTCTGGAATATTAAGCCAATATGTTGCAATAATATCTGCTCCAAAGAATAACAATAAAGTTCCTACTAATCCAATTATTGCAAATGTAGCTAATGCTACCTTAAATATTCTTATTGCTCCTTTATGGTCCCCCTTTGCAGTTCTTTCTGCTACCAACTTAGAAATTGCATTTGGAACTCCAATTGATGATAATGTAAGTAATAATGCATATATTTGATAAGAACCGGAATATATCGCATTTCCTTGATCTCCAAAACCATCTTTATTTGTAAGGTATAAGTTATATACCAACCCTAACAATTTAATAAGTACCTGAGAAAACATCAGCGAAAGTACTGCTTGCATAAATCCTTCCTTTAGTACTTTATTTTTTTGTTTTTTCATATTTAAATCCTTTCTTTTTTCTATTGTATTAAACTAAATCATATTATATTAATAAATTCTTTCATATTCAAGTATTCAATATGACTTTTTTTTATAAAATAGTGCAAATATCTTGTTTTTTTCCTCATTTTATAGGATAATATATATGTATATTTTTACAGATTTAAATGAAAGTGGTGGAATGTTTTGAAACTTTTTGATAAATTTTTAAAAAAATTAAAAACTAATAGAAATACTTTTTTAACATATATATTAACACTAATATCTATATATATATTAGTAGATAGAGTAGTAGAATTACTATTTCTATTTTTTAGTGGAATATCGTTATCATATTGGGGACCAATACAATATACACTTGCAATAGCCTGCCCTATTTTTGCATTTTTATTTTCTGGTTCCTCATCATTTACAAAATCAGATAAAATCAAGCTCTCATTTATGTATACATATATAGTAGTTTTATACACTATTGTAATATCAATGGTCGTACAATGGTTAAACGAAATTTTATGGATTTTATTAATGTCACTACCTAACTATATTGGTTTGATTACTACTTCATCCGAGTTAATAAAACCTGCCTTTACAGCTATAGCTTTATATATACCATTAACCACATTCTTTATGGTATTTAAATTTATTTATACAAAACTTAATGATACTTTGGATATAAAAGATTCTATACTAGACTTTAAAGGTATAGATTTATCTTCCGCACCCAAAAATATTGGACCATATACTTGTGAAAACATTCTTTGTATGGATGCTGAGCTTGGCAAACCTGCTGTAATCGCAGAAGATAAAAGATTTGAATCTACATTAATAGTTGGTTCTTCTGGTACAGGAAAAACAACTATGGTAATAGAACCAATGGTAGCAAGAGATATTGAAAAGAAACTATTTTTTGAAGAAAATGCTAAAGAAATGGGATTTACAGCACTAAAAACTGGAATTGCTACTCTTAATGCTCCATATAATAATGACTTTTTAAACAAATACTTTAATTTAAATATGTTAAAACCTGTTGAAAGTAAATTAAAAATTTATAAAACATATATGAAGAAAATGATTATAGATTCTTCATCTGATGATATTAAATATAAAAATTTAGGAATTACAGCTATTTCTCCAGACTTTTCTTCTATAGAAAATATGATGAAAATAGCAGATAACTTTAATATTCCTTATAATTTAATTGACCCAGATAATCCAGATTCTATAGGTATAAATCCATTTATATTCGATGATCCATTAAAAACTGCAATAGCTATTTCATCTGCTTTAAGAAGTATGTATCAAACAACACATACAGATGTGGAAGAAGCATTTCGTGATAATGTAGCAACACAAGCTATCGAAAACTTATCTATATTACTTAAAGTTATGTATCCAAAATTAAATGATGGAGATTTACCAAACTTATCAGATATGTTAGAAATGCTTACAGATTTCGATTTAGCAGAAGAAATGTGTAGAAAAATGGAATATGATGATGAATTATCTGTTCAATATAAAATGCTAATAGCTTATTTTAAAAAGAACTTCTATAGAAGTGGTTCTGGAAGAGCAGATACAGAAAAATTCGTATACTCTGCTGTTACACAATTAGATAATCTATTAAGAATTGAAGGTGTTAGAGACATCCTTTGTAACCGTAACAATAACATTAATTTTGATGAAGCTCTTGAAAATGGCGAAGTTACATTTGTATGTACTCGTAGAGGTGACTTAGGTGCTGCTACACACAAAGCATTTGGACTATTCTTTATATTATTAATGCAAAACTCTGTTCTAAGAAGACCTGGTAACGAGAAAAATAGAGTTCCACATTTCTTATATATAGATGAATTTCCAGATTTCATATGCAAAGACATAGATGTTATCTTTACTTTATATAGAAAATATCGTGTTGGTACATTAATCGCAGCTCAAAACTTAGAACAATTAGGAAGTAAAGTTTATTCAAGATATAGACAAACAATTCTTGCAAACTGTAGTAACAAGTTACTATTTGGTGGTGCTACTCCAGATGATAGAGAATGGTGGTCTAAAGAATTTGGTAATAAGAGAAAATGGAAATTTAAAAACGATTATCATACATCAAAAGGTACTTACGATGAAAAATATGGTCAAATTGAATATGGTTGGACAGAATACTTTAAACCAGATAAACTTGGTTCTTTAAAAGCAAAACAATGTGCTTATAAAATATTAAATCCTAAAGGTGGAATCCAAGTTGGAAAAGGTAAAGTTGATCATGTAGATTCAAAATATAAAGAAAAACAAAAAGTAAAATTCTTTAACTTCGAAAAATTCACAAGTGGTATTTCTGATGAATCAGATTCTAGATTAAGAAGAAAGCCTAAATTTAACTATGGAAATGTAGATTTTACAGATACTAATAATTCAGCAGAAATAGATCCAATAAAAACAGATACATCAGATTCAAATTTCTTATTTGATAATGATGATGCAATAATCGTAGATTTAAAAAGAGGAAATTCTAATAAATAATCATATAGGGATTTGGGGACGTTCCTAAAATCCCTTTTTAAAACAAAAAAGTCGCTATTAAATAGCGACTTTTTTCATTGCTATAATATCTTCCAAACTAAAATTAATTTTTAATATTAATCTTCTAATAGTTTTAATTCAACATTTGCAACTTTATATTTATTTGTATTCTCATCTAATTTAAATTCAATTAAAGTATCTTCTAATGATTCCTTATTTTGTCTTAAATCTGTTGTAAAATATAGTTTTATTTTTGATATTTCTAATCCTTTTGTAACAATTAATTTAAATGTTTCTGCGGTATGTTTTTCATCTTCACAAACAAATATTAATTGTGGCATAATTGGAAATCCAGAATCTCCTGGTACAAAATTATCGTAAAAATCTTGATATAATCTCATTTTTTCTACTAATTTATTTTTCCAATCTTCTTCTCTTCTTACAACTTCGAATAAGAAAGAAATTGATTTATTATTTTTAGTTAATTTAACACTACCACCTGATGCTTTAAAAGGTTTTGCTAATGTTTTAGCTGTAAGCTGTGGTTTTACAACATATGAATCAAACGCTTTAACTTTTCTTAAATAAGCAAGTAATGTTTGGTTTCCTGCTAATCTTTTCTTAATTAATGCAACTGGTTTAACATTGTCTGTTGGTTGCCATTTACATTCTATATCTCTTGAATTCAACAAATATTTTCCCATTTTTTCTAGACAATATATTCTATATATTCCCTTTCCATCTTCTGAATGGAAATAATATCTTGTTAGTATTTTTGTTTTTATTAATTGTTCTAATTTTTTATTTAATTTATCTTGAGATTTTATTTCTATTCCCTTTATTTGTAATAATTGATAAATTTGTCTTGATGTAATAAATTCAAATTCATTTACTATTTCTAGGATTTGAAAATGAATATCTGTAATATGTCCTAAATTAATTTTGTTTATGATTTGATTCATTGAAACATAACCATCTTTACCGTCAAATACTTTAATTTCACCTTCTCTTATTGCAAATGGTGATACTTCTGCTTTTATTTGACTATCCTCTACCATCTTAAATTCCTCCTTAACATATTATTAATTTAATTTTTTTCTTTTCCGGAATAATTTTTTTTATAAAAACATCCACCTGTTTTCCATATTCTATTCCTTCTTGATATTCAGCCATTCCTACTAAATTGGGTTTTAGCTCTATGAAAATACCATTTTTATGAGCTTCTGTATTTCTTATAATACCTTTTACTTTTGTTCCTTCTTTAAATAATTTTGCATTTTCTTCCCATGTTCCTAGTAATTCTTTATAAGTAAACATTATTCTGTTATTTTCTTTATCTATGCTTTTTACTTTAACATTTACTTCTTGTCCTATAGAAAATCTATCAAATGGGCTTTTTATTCTTGCTACAGACATATCTTCTATATGCAATAATCCTACTACTCCATTCTTCAGTTCTATAAAAGCTCCATATGGCTGAATACTTTTTATTTTACCTTGTACTATCATGTCCTCTTTTAAAGAATCATCAAATGGAATATATTTTTTGTAGCTCATTCTTTTTTTCTCCTTATCTTATGTATAATCTTTTATTATTATATAGTTTTATTTTAATATAATCAATATTTATTTTATTAATTCTTCTATTTCTTTATTTGTTAATGGTCTATACTGACCTATTTTTAAATTTTTTACACTTATTTTTCCAATTGCAGCTCTATGCAAAGCAAGGACTGGTTTATTTATAGCTTTACACATTCTTCTAATTTGCCTATTTTTACCCTCATGTATTATTATTTGAAATCTAGAGATATTTTTATTTTCATCTACTTTTAAAATCTTGGTTTTAGCTGGCTTGGTTACATAATCACCTATGTCTACCCCATTTTCTAATTTTTGCATATCTTCTTTTGTTACTTTACCTCGTACTGTAACATTATATGTCTTTTCTACCTCATGACTTGGATGTGTAATTCTATTAACAAATTCGCCATCATTTGATAATATAAGTGCTCCAGAAGTATACATGTCTAAACGACCAACTGGAACTATTCTTGTCTTTATATCTTTTAATAAATCCATAACCGTATCACGCTTAAATTGATCTTTTACAGTTGTTACATATCCAATTGGTTTATTTAATAAAATATAGATTTTTTCATCTTGTCTTTTTAAAATTTTACCATCTACTTCCACAAAATCTTGATATGGATCTATCTTCGTTCCTAATGTTGTTATAGTTTTTTCATTTACCTTTACTCTTCCTTCTAATATTATTTCTTCGCATTTTCTTCTTGAAGCTATCCCATTATCCGCCAAAAATTTTTGAAGTCTAACTTCATTTTTTTCTTCCATATTTTTTCCCCTTTTTATGTATAATTTATTTTTTTATGCATATTATAATATTAAGTTATGTTTTTAATTTTCTTTTTATTCTGTTTTTAATGGAATAAAAAGATTTATATAGATCTTCCAGTACTGTTCTAGTACTGGATTTTTTACTTAAACATCAATAACTCTATTTTCTAATAATTTTAGAACATTATTAAAATACTCTGGTAATGGTGCTTCTATTTTCATTTTTTTGCCTGTTATTGGATGTGCAAATTCTATACTTTCGGCATGAAGCATTTGCCCATCTACATTAAATTCATTTTTTCCATTTGAATATACACCATCACCAACAATAGGATATCCAATTGTTGACAAGTGAACTCTAATTTGATGTGTTCTTCCTGTTTCTATATTTACTTTTAACAGTGTATAGCCTTGGTATCTTTTTAAAACTTTAAAATGTGTTATAGCATTTTTTCCGTTCTTATCTATATCCATTTTCTTTCTATCTTTTTTGCTTCTTCCTATTGGCATATCTATCGTTGCTTCATTATCTTTTACTATTCCTTTAACCAAAGCTATATATGTCTTTTTTACCTTGTGATTCTTTATTTGCTCAGAAATATTTAGATGTGCTTTATCACATTTAGCAACAATTAATACTCCAGAAGTGTCCTTATCTAGCCTATGTACAATTCCAGGTCTTTTTTCTCCTCCTATACCTGATAGTGAATCTTTACATCTATATAATAAAGCGTTTACTAATGTTCCTGTATAATTTCCGTTTGCAGGATGAACGACCATTCCTTTAGCTTTATTTACAACGATTATATACTCATCTTCATATAAAACATCTATATCTATGTTTTCTGGTATAAGCTCTGTTTCTTTTACTTCTGGAATTTCTACAGATACTATATCATCTAATTTAACTTTATATGACACTTTTACTTTTTTATCATTTACAAGTATTTTTCCTTCTTCTAACAACTTTTGTGTTGCAACTCTTGTAATATTTTCATTCAAAATAGGTATTATTTTGTCAATTCTACAATTAACATTTTCTTCTCCTATTTTATATTTCTCCACTTTTACCATCCTTTTCTTTTTTTATCTTTCCTATTCTTACATTATTAGCATACATTGCAAAGAACAATGCTAATAAAATCCATCCTAAAACTATAAATATATCTGCAAAATTAAAATTTGGAAAATTTATTAATTCTGAAACATCTATAAAATCTACTACAAACCCTCTAAATATTCTATCAATAAGATTACCAAATCCTCCTGCAAGTACCATTGCTAGCGCAATTCCTGTCTTTCTATCTATTTGCTTTGCTTGCATATTTATGAATTTTATTATTATTCCTAAAACTATAATATTAACTACAATAAATGTAAATGTACTATTTTGACCTATTCCAAAAGCTCCTCCTTTATTTTGAACTGTATGAAATTTTAACACTCCTGGAATTAAAGCTATATCTTTATTTATAAAAATAAATTTCGTTATTTGGTCTATTAGTAACAATATAAGAACAACTATAAAAATCTTTTTTAATACTTTTCTTTTAGCTAATTTTTCTTGTTCTTCTCTTTCTCTTACTTTTTGTGTTAAAGTTTTTGATTCTTGGTTTTCTTCCATATATCCTCCCTATACAACATCTCTTTCGTATATTACAAATCTATCATCTGAATATAATTCCTTATATTCGTAGTTTCTTGATAAAAACATATTTAATTTTGCATTTTTAAAACATATTACATGAGTTATATCATATTCATCAAATTTATTTTCATAATATGTTCCAATATTTGATATATTTAGAAAATCATCAAATACTGTACAACCAGGATTAAATTCTGGAGTATATAGGTCTGCTCTTGAATCTACAAATACAGGTATTCCTCTATAAAGCATATAACTACCATAATTATATTCGTTATAAATTCTCATATTGCTAATATCTAAATTTTCTAAAATATAATCACAGGCTTGTACTGGATATGATGACTCATCAACATACTCATCATCTAATTTTGGTTTATACATGTTTGTACTTACAATTACAAATATGCATAATGTAATACAAAATCCATATAAACCGGTCATTTCTTTAAATAATTTTTTTGCATCATCCATGCACTTATATTTCTTAAAGAACGATAAAATTAATTTACAATATATTGGCATTCCAATTAAAATTAGCATAGAGATTTGTCTTCTTGACATTAATGCTAAAATTACAAGACCTCCAAACATAAATAAATCTCTTAATTTGATTTTTATATCTGTTAACATTAATAGCGCAATTACTATTATTAATAGCCCTAAAATATCTTTTTGATTTATTAGTGTTAATGGTAAATGTTCATTTATATTTTTTGGTGTGTTTCCTTGCATTGTATCTATTAAATATGTATATGGAGTAGTACCTAAAGGTGTACATAGACCTAATAATGCAGCAATTAACATTATTAAAATTAAATATTTTACATTCTTATTTCTTTCGATTTTTACTTTATAAGGATGTTTCCTATTATTTTCTCTTCGTTGTTTTATACTTTCTCTTTGTAACTCTAATTTTTCTATCTTTTCATCTAACACCTTAACCTTTTCAGGCTTTTTGAAAAATATTTTCTTTTTAATACGACATATTAGTTTTTTTATTTTTAATACTAAATCTAAATCCACAATTACACAAATTAGATATTCCGCAATATATGGTAAGAATAAAACAAAGAAAAATGGCCATACTGCTACATGCAAATTAGCAATTAACAATGATATTAGCAATAATCCTACTGCATATCCAATTTTTCTGTTTCGTAAAAATCTTTCTATAAAGAATATTTCTAATATAAATAAAATAAAAGTTACCAACTGTGCTCTTGCTGCTATATAAGACTTAATTAGATATATTGCTCCAATAGTTAAAACAAATGGTACAATATGATTTTTAGAAATTTTTACGTTTGTAAGGTATAATAATATTCCTAATATACAAGTAAACACAATTGTCGAAATATATATACCTGTCCATCCACCCATATTATATATAAAATACATCATAACATCATATAACCAGTGTGGATATTCATAATTCAAATTTTCATGCCAAGAAAAATGGTCTTTTCCATCTATACCATTTTCTATTATTGATTCTCCAACTTTTACTGTATAATATGTATCGTTTTGCATTGTAACAGGTGATATTGCTACACAAAATAAAATTATACATATAATGGCTAATATGTTAAATACCAATGTTTTTCTTTGTATTCCTTTTTTGTTTTTATTCTTCATTTTGCTCTTTTCTCCTTATTTTAAGATATTGTCATTATAACAAAAAAAGACTAAAAATCATAGTCTTTTTAGTCTTTATTTTATTGATTTATTTCGTCAATAATAAAATCTATATAACCTCTTTATTTTCTTCTTCTTCATTTACTATTTCTAAACTGCTTATTGATACTTCATATGCTGTTCTTGTTTGAGTTGTTCCATCGTCAAATTTCTTTTCGTAATTTCTTGATTGAACTCTTCCTGTTATTTTTACCTTTGTTCCTACCTCTATATTTTGGCAGAATCTTGCATTTCTTCCCCATGCAATTGCTGGTATATAATCTGATTTGTTATATGCTCTATTTACAGCTAATAAAATATCAGATATCTCTCTTCCAAATGGTGTTTGACGATAAATTGGCTTTTTACAAATATATCCAATTAATGTAACTTCATTTGAAACTTTCTCGCTAGAATTTTCTTCATCTTCTTCTGATAAATATTTAATGTCCTTTGCAAAAACAGTTAAAATTAATCTGTTTTTTTCATTTTCGTAACTATTGTAAGATCTGAATTGTCCCTCAATTGCTACTTTATCTCCTATTTCTAATTCTTTTTCTAATATTAGTCTTTCTGAAATTGTAATTGGAATAATATCTGAGTTACCACTTAAACGTGCAACTTCTAAATCAAATATGTAAAAACTTTCTCCGTAAATTTCGTGACTAAATTTTTTATCGCTAGTAACCTTTCCAACCAATACTAAATGGTTATTCTCTAAATAATTCGTATTCAATTTTTTTCCTCCTATACTAATTATATTTTATCTATCGTTTCCCTTTTATGTCTCATCCTGTCTTAAACATCCCGATATACCTATTATACTACTTTTTTTTGGGTTTGTCTACATAAAAAGTTATTTTTTGGATATTTATGTTTATTTCTACTGTTTTATACTATTTTCGCTTATGCTATTAACTATAATATTTGAAGTTGGAACTACATCTTTATATTCATATGTAGAAGCTACAAAGTATAATACTACTATAGTAAATACCGTTACCACATATGCAATTATTTTTTCTTTATTTATTACATAAAACATAATTAATCCTCCTAGTGTTTTTATAATTTATATGTTGAAAACCAAGCTTTTATACTTATAAACTAAGTGTATTATTCAACATTTTTCTTCAATTTACATAATATATATTATAAATCATTATAGAAAGGATGAATAATTATGGATTATGATAAAAACATTTGCCCTATTGTTGACGTAGAAGGTGTTATAGAAAATGGCAAGCAATTTGATATCGAAATAAATTTACCAGAAGATAACAGAAATGTAATTTTTGGTGTTGTAAAAGACTGTTACAAAGAGCCAGTTCAAAATGCTGTTGTAAAATTAATAGAAGTCGTTTGTGACAATGGGCATGAAGAAAAGCGTCCTGTATCTCATACGTTTACTGACTGTGATGGAGAATTCGTATTTGGACCTTTATGCCACAACAAAATGTATGAAATTCAATTATGGGTAGATAATGTAAAACATGTAAAAATATGTGCAAAATGTGAGCATCGTGATGAAGATTGTTTAAAAGGTGTTAACATGGACTCATGCAAAGATTTAAGACCTGTATGTTGTGATAAAGACCAATGCGAAAAAAAAAGTGACGATAAGTGCCACAAATAAAAATAAGTAATCATTTAATGGGAATGTTTTATAACATTCCCATTTTTTTTGCAAATTGTTTTCCTTTTTTTATCATTTTCTTTTTTGATCCTTCGTTTTCACTCATCATATACATTACACCTGCTGAAATTAATGTTCCAACAAGCATTCCTTTCATAAACTTCATAAATATCCCTCTTTTCGATTATATTTTACTTAATATTATTATTTCTAGTTTTTTTGCTAATATACAATTTAATATAAGAATATATTTCATGTATAGTAATTATTACCAAAAAAATGCCAAAATATCTTTTTAAATTTTGTGAATCTAATTTATTAGAAATAATAGATCCAATCACTGCACCAAATATACCAGAAATTCCAATTATCATTCCAGTTTTCATATCCAATAGTTTTTGCTTTTTATTTATATAAATTGCTATAATCGCTGTAGGAATAAAAAAAATCAAGTTAATTGCTTGCGCAATATGTTGTTCTATATTTAAAAATATTGTAAAAATTAAAATGAGTATAGTTCCTCCGCCCATACCCAAGCCACTTACAATACCCGAAATTATACCTGTAAAAACTTCTATCATATTTCACCTTAAAAAAATACTAATCTGATAGCTGAATATGCTAAAAATATTATAAACATTAGCTTTAAAATCTTTTGAGATATATTTTTTAATAATTTAGCCCCTATCGCTCCACCTATAAGACCTCCAATTGCACATTTTACCCCTAACCACCAATCAATATTATCAAATTTAAAATAAAATATACTACTTATAATAACCATTGGTAATATTGATAAAATTGATGTAGCTCTAGCCTTTTCTTCTGACATCTTAATTATATATACATATGCTGGAACTAATATTAGACCTCCTCCAGATGCAAATAGTCCACTTATTATACCTGCTATAAATCCAATTACTATTTTTACTATCATAATATTATTTTTCCAAATGAAAAGAATAATATTCTATTTTAATATTTTTTCTTCTGCAAATTTGGTTAATTCCATATCACATCTTAACATTTGTGCTATAATTTTTTCTTTTAATTCTTTGTCTTTTATCTGTTCAGTTAAATCCATAAATCGTGTTAATTCATTTAAATATTGTTTATTTTCAAATTTCCAATTATGGTTTTCTTCTCTTGTATTTTTCATCGCCATCAATCCTTTGATTAATTATAATCTATTAGTTAAAATAAGTAAAGAATTATAGCGACATGGTTAAATTTTGTTCTTGCATGCCGCTCATATAATTATTCTATATTTTCATCTTTAATATAATATTTTGTTCCTAACATTTTATCTGGTAAATATTGTTGCTCTACATAGTGTCCTGGGAAATCGTGTGGATATAAATATCCTTCATGATATCCTAATGCTTCCATTCCCTCTACTGGAGCATTTCTAATATGCATTGGTATCTCTCCAGTATCTTTATTAGCAACATCTTCTAGTGCTCTATTTATTGCTAAATATGATGCATTAGATTTCTTAGAAGTTGCTACATATACTGCAGCTTCTGCTAAAATAATTCTTGCCTCTGGCATACCAATCATATGTACAGCTTGCATTGCGGATGTAGCAACAACAAGTGCATTTGGATTTGCCATACCAACATCTTCTGAAGCTGCAATAACAATTCTCCTAGCAAGAAATACAGGGTCTTCGCCTCCATTTAATGCTCTTGCTAAATAAAATATGGCTGCATCTGGATCCGAACCTCTCATTGACTTTATAAATGCACTTATATTGTCATAGTGGCTATCTCCTTTTTTATCAAAAATAGCTTTTCTTTCTTGAACGCATTCTTTGGCAATTTCATTTGTTATATGTATGTATCCATCTGATGATATTTCTGTAGTTAAAACAGCTACCTCTAATCCATTTAATGCTGTTCTCACATCACCATTTGCAGTATCTGCTATCTTTTCTATTGTCTCATCATCTATTTTTATATCATAACTTTTTAACCCATCTTCTCTTTCTAAAGACATTTTTAATACTTTTATTATATCCTGTTTTGTTAATGGGTTTAATTTGAATACCATAGACCTAGAAATTAACGCTTTATTTACTTCAAAATATGGATTCTCTGTTGTAGCTCCTATTAATATAACTGTTCCATCTTCTACATATGGTAATAAAGCATCTTGTTGCAACTTGTTAAACCTATGAATCTCATCTATAAATAGTATACTCTTTCCTTGTGGATTTAGCATCATGTTTTTTGTTTCTTCTACAACTCTTTTTATATCTGAAACCCCTGATGTGACTGCATTTATTTTATAAAATTTATACTTCGTTGTTTCACTTATTACTCTTGCTAGTGAAGTTTTTCCACATCCAGGTGGTCCAAATAAGATTATACTTGATAATCTATCTGCTTTTATGGTTCTATATAATATTTTGTCTTTCCCCAAAATATGTTCTTGCCCAACATATTCTTCTAATGTTTTTGGTCTCATTCTATATGCTAGTGGTTTGCTTAAGTCCATCTATCTCACCTTACATTCCTAAAAAGCTTAATGCCTTTCTAATTATATCTTCAACAGTTAGCGTATTAATATCTATTTTAGCTAATACACTTTCTATTTCTTGTCTTGTATATCCTAATACCTTTAATGCTTGAACAGCTTCTTCTAAGTTATTATTTCCTACAACATTTGATGTAAGCTCTGTATCGTTTGCTTGAATAGCCTCTTCTGTTTTTAATTTATCCTTTAGTTCTAATATTATTCTTTGTGCTGATTTTGTTCCTATTCCCGGTACTTTTGTTAACGTTTTTACATCGTTAGAAATTACTGCTAATGCAAATTTAGATGGTGTAATTGCAGATAACATTGTTATTGCAGATTTTGCACCAACTCCACTTACTCCTATTAATAATTCAAACATTCTTAATTCTTCATTTGTTATAAAACCATAAAGACTTAATTCATCTTCTTTTACATTCATATATGTAAATATCTTAACTATTTTACCAGTCTCTTCTAATCTTTGTATAGCTGATTGTGACATAAATATCTTAAATCCTATACCATTTACATCTACAACTATATAATTTAATGATTTTACTTCTAAAGTTCCTTTTATATATGAAAACATATCTTTCTCCTTTGCAAACAAATTTTCTCCTTTGGTATTATATCACACAATTTCTTTTTTGCAATATTATTCGTCCTTTTTGTATTCTAATATATCGCCTGGTTCACAATTTAATACTTCGCATAATTTATTTAATGTTGAAAACCTAATTGCTTTTCCTTTATTTGTTTTTAGTATTGATAAATTAGCAGGTGTAATTCCTATTTTTTCTGCAAGTTCATTTGATGGCATTTTTCTTTTTGCCATAACTACGTCTAAATTTACTATTATAGACATCTTATCACCGTCCTTTAAATTGTTAAATCATTCTCTTCTTTATGTCTTATTGCTTCTTTATAAATTTCTAAAAGCATAATAATTCCTATTCCTAGTACAACAAATATTAAACCAATAAATGCTATAAACATACTAGAAAGCTGAGCATATGTTCTTATATATAAATCTTCCAATAAATCATTTCCTATTAAAAATTTAAATAATAAAGATATTGCTATAAATAAAACTCCTGCAATAATAAATGATGCCCATATAATTTTTAATCTTTTAATGTTCTTCTTATTAAAAGCATCTTCTTCCTCAAATGTTTTAAATATTTTTATAAAATTATAAACCACTATTACTGCTGGTATTGCAGTTACCATGAATAAATATAATATTATGTTTTTTGGTTCTTCTATAATATTGGCCTTGGTAATAATTGAAAAAGCAATTAAGGCAATCTCTAAAATTATTACTATTGCTAAAACTACTTTAAGTCCAACTTTTACTCCTGCTGATAAACTATTTTTTCCTAATATCTTCATACTTATTCCTCCTCAATATTAACATTAATTTTTAATTATTGATTCTTTATATAAATTTGTCTAAATTTCTTTTTGAATATAAAATTCTTCTTACCTCCATAGTATTATCTTTTACTACATAGAAAATGGTATAGTTTTTTACATAAATTCTATAATATATATTTTTCCTTTTACGAACTCCTATGTACTTTTCATAACTTTCTGGATTTGAACTCCTCTTTTCTATTTCTCTAATTACTTCATTGTATAATTTTTCTGCTGCAATCTTATTATCCAATTTATTAACTAAATATTTTAAAATGGAATTAAACTGATTTATAAAAGTTGAAGTATATTTTATTACATAACTACTTTTCTCCATCAATTATCCTCCTAGCCATTTTTTTCATTTCTTCATGTGTATAATATTTAGTATTAGGATTTTCTGCTTCTTTGTCTGCTTCATCTAATTCTTTTTCGATATATTCATTATATTCAGCATCTTCAATTAATTTTGAATATTTTTTTAAACTCATTACTACCATTGAACCATATCCATTTTTCGTTAAATAAACTGCCTCATCTTCTTTTAAAACTAATTCTTCAATTTCTGGATATTTATTTCTTAAATCTGATACAGGTCTAATATTTATCATATCAATTCACTCCTCGCAATTAATTATCAGTATTCTATCATTATTTTATCTTATTTACAATGCTTTGTTATTACAATAACCTTTATTTTTTATTTACATATTATATATTAGGTGATTTTATGGTTGATTATTTATATTTAAAAGATTCGCTTCATACATTTAGACAGAATTATAATTTTCTCAAAATTTTTTCTATTGGAAAAAGCATTTTAAATAATGAAATATATTGTATAAAATTTGGTATTGGAAAAAAGGAAGTGCTGTATACTGCTGGAATCCATGCTACTGAGTGGATAACATCTCTTCTTTTAATTAAATTCGCTCAAAATCTGTGTAATGCTTTTGTTTCTAATTCGCAAATCTATGGGTATGATGCAAAATATTTATATGAAAATTGCTCTTTATACATAATTCCTATGATTAATCCTGATGGGATAAACCTAGTTAATAATTTCTACTCTCCAACTTCTGAAGTATATATATCTGCAAATAATATTGCAAAAAATTATCCAGATATTCCCTTTCCTTCTGGTTGGAAAGCTAATATTAATGGTGTGGATTTAAATTCACAATTTCCAGCTAATTGGGAACTAGGAAAAAAAATCAAATCTAACCTTGGATATAATAAACCTGCTCCAAGAGATTTTGCAGGAGACTCCCCTCTTTCTGAACCAGAATCACAAGCTATGTATAATTTTGCTTTATTAAAAAACTTTTCTTTATGTTTGTGTTTTCATTCTCAAGGAGAAGTAATTTATTGGAAATACACCGATTTTTTACCACCAAACTCTTTAGAACTTGCAAAAGAATTTGCTCATGTAAGTGGATATGAATTAGAAGACACTCCTTATAATTCCTCTTTTGGTGGTTTTAGAGATTGGTTTATAAAAAATTTTAACAAGCCTGGCTTTACAATAGAGGTTCGGAAAAGGTGAAAATCCTTTACCCTTAGAACAATTTAGTAAAATTTATCATGATAACTTAGGAATTCTAATAAAAGGATTAGGGATTTAGTAGGGATTTGGGGACGGTCCTAAAATCCCGATTTATTGTGCCAAAAAAATAACCATTGAGTTTATATTTGGATTAATTAGATAAAAGTAGACTTTTGTATAGCTTTTTATCAACAACTTCCATTTATGACTCTATGGTTATTTTTGATTAAATTTTAATTTTCCTTATTTTTAAAAATTTTATATGAAATGCGATATGAAATATAGTACATTAATACAAGTAAACAAATTACTATTACTATTCCAAACTTTTGAAAAAAAGTATTAATAGCCTCTTCATTTATTTCTATTCCTAGATTATGTGTTACTAAATATGCAATTCCTAAAGTTAATAATATTATTATAAAAAATAATATAAACATTTGTATTCTACCTTTTTCTGCTCCCCATTTATAAATACTTGGGATCTGTATAGCAAGAATTAAAGAGATACCAAACATTCCTCCTAATGTTGAGTACAATAAAGAATTATAGTCTACATTGATAATATTATCAGCCCTTATATTATTTAATATATTTGCAAATATCGGAGTTATTATAAAACCTACTATTCCACCTATTAACGCCATAGAAATTACCAAAATATATTTTTCTACTACTATCTCTTTTTTATTAACAGGTAAAGATAAAACATATTCATTTGACTTGGCAAGTTCGTCATAACTAAATGTTGATAAAGCTATCATTCCAAGCATAGTCGTCATAACAATTGGAATGTATCTCCACATTTCTTCCCCAGCACTTCCTATTGCAAATACACATACGAACATTACTAGTAGCGAAATCTTATAGCTACTTAAATTTAAAATATTCTTTTTTATTAAGCCACAAATTTCTTTCACCTATTTTTCCCCCTTTATATAAAATAGCATTATATCTTCAATTGATGCCTTATCTATAGTAGAAATTCCATATTTACTCTTTATCATTTTTTTATTCTTTACCAGTACTTCATATTGGTATTTCTCTTTTCTATAATAATCATAATCTTCTTTAGAAATTTTGCTAAAATCTTTTTCGTCACATTTAACAATCCCATAATTTTCTAATATTTCTGATGTAGGTAGATTAAGCGTTATTTCACCATATTTTATAAACATTATATAATCAGAAATATGTTCCAAATCTGTTGTTATATGTGTAGAAATAAGAATTGATCTTGTTTCATCTTCTGCTATAAACTGTCTAAAGATATCTAAAATTTCATTTCTTACAATAGGATCTAATCCACTAGTTGGTTCGTCTAATATCAATATTTGAGGTTTATGTGATATTGCTGTAGCAATTTTTAATTTCATTTTCATTCCACTAGAAAAATCCTTAATCATTTTATTCTCTGGAAGCTTAAATATTTTTATATAGTTTTCAAAAAGCTTGTTATCCCAAGTATTATAAAAGTTCTTCATTATTGAATTTATTTTTTTAGGAGTTAAATATTCTGATAAAAAACTGTCATCAAGAACTACACCAAGTTTACTTTTTATCTCCTTTTCATTTTGTTTAATATCTTTTCCAAAAACTTGTATTTCTCCTTCTGAATTTATAATATTTAGAATTGACTTTATTGTTGTAGTTTTTCCTGCTCCATTTTCCCCTATTAATCCAACAATACTACCTTCTGGAATTTCAAAACTAATATTTTTTAATTCAAAGCCTTCATATTTCTTATTTAAATCTTTAACTTTTATAGTTGCTTCCATTTATAAATCCTCCTCAAACATAATCTTTATTAAATTAATTACCTCTCCCTCGGTAATACCATAAATCTTTGACAACTTAACAACTGTACTTATATTTTTTTCTAGCTCTTTTAATTTCTCTTCTCTTAACAGTTCCAAATTTTTAGGTAACACATAACTGCCTTTACCTTGAACAGTTTTTATAAATCCCTCTGCTTCTAATTCGTCATAAGCTTTTTTTACAGTTAAAAAGCTTATCTTTAAATCATTTGCCAGTACTCTTACAGACGGTAAAATTTCTTCTTCTTTTAATTCATTCGTATATATCGCTTGTTTAATTGCTTTTTTTATTTGTTCATAAATGGGTTCACTACTACTATTACTAATAATAATATTCATTTTTTCCTCCTTTTCGAACTGTTATATTTAATATATAACAGTATATAACAGTTGTCAATATATTTTTTAATTTTTGCAACGCTAATAATATTAATAGCAATAAAAAAAGCCTACCTTATCCAGAAATAAAGTAAACTTTTTATTTTATAATCGGGATTTAAAGAACGTCCCCAAATCCCTACTAAACACCTGCTATTCTTTTGAGAATAATATTTTTTCTGATTTATATTGTTTAATAATATATGTTAATACAATTGATATATATATAATTGTTGAGATTACCATTAAAGCTATATTTAACCAATCTACATTTCCTGCACTTGTATCTGTAAAAACTACTACATAATTTATAAATGGTATTATAGAAAGCAGTGGTGTTCCTGTTACACCTATCATAAATGCAATCATTCCTGGAAATAGTGATATGAATGTTAATGGTGTTAATGCACTTTGTGCTTCTTTAAAAGTCTTAGAACTACTTGCAATAGCAATACATAATCCACTTATAAAGAATGAATATGCAACTATAATTATTACTGATAACAATATACTTATTGGACTAAACATTATATTTAACCCTTCATATATCGAAAATGCATTTTGTGCAATCGCAACAGAAATAATTGCTAAAATTAAGCTTATAATTCCTGTAAGAATTGAGGCAATTGTTACTGCTAAAAATTTTCCGACTATTATATCTTTACTTTTTATTGGAAATGTAAGTAATGTTTCTAATGTGCCTCTTTCTCTTTCACCTGCTGTTGTGTCTGTTGCAGGATATGTTGCAGATACTGTTATTGCCATTATTATAAATACAAATGCATAATTTCTTATATAACTTACAAACATATTCTCTTCTTCTGTTATATTTTCTTCTACAGTTATAATATTAAGTACATCATTTGGATTTATATTATTTTCTTGTAAATATCCACTTTGTAAGTATTCTTTATATACATTAAAATAAGATTCCATTAAAGTTTTTGCATATGTGGTTACATCTGAGTCATTACCATTTATTATATATTTATTACCATCTTTAGTTATGTACAAATCTATCTCATCATTTTCATATTTAGTTTTTAACTTGTCTTCATTACCTTCGTTTACTTCAATATTTAATTCTTTAGCAATATTTTTTTCTTCTTCGCTAAGTTCGTATGCAAAACCTATTTTATTATATTCTTCTATATCCTTATTTGCTTGTACTTCAAATAAAGCAGACATTCCTAATACTATTAAAGGTACAAATATTGGTATTACTAGCATCATAGATAATGACTTTTTATCTCTAAACATTTCTCTTAGTTCTTTTTTTAGGATATTCCATAAATTATTCTTCATCAGAACCACCTCCAATCATTGTAAAAAACGCATCTCTTAAATTAGTGGTTCCTGTATCTTCTTTAATTTGTTTTGGTGTTCCCTGTTTTATTACAATACCTTTATTTATCATTATTACTCTATCACAAATATTTTCTGCTTCTTCCATATAATGAGTTGAATATAAAATAGTTTTTCCTTTAGCTTTTTCCTGTTTCATAAAGTCTAATATAATTTGACTAGAAATTATATCAAGTCCTGTTGTAGCTTCATCTAATATATAGTATTTTGGATTATGTACTAAACATCTTGCGATATTTACTTTTTGTGTTTGACCTGTTGATAAATGACCTATCTTATTGTACAAAAAGTTTTCCATCTTTAAAATCTTTGTAATTTCTTGTATTCTTTTTTCTGCCTCTTCTTTTTGAACTCCATATATATCACTACACATTTTTAGTAATTCATATGGTGATAATGTATCATATAATTTTGTGTTTCCTGATAAATATGCAATATTTTGTTTTATTTCTATTTCATTGTTTTTATAATTTAAATTATCAAATTTAATACTACCTTCTGTTGGTTCTAAAATTCCTGCAATCATTCGAAGTAATGTTGTTTTTCCGGCACCATTTGGACCTAAAATTCCAATAATTTCACCATCATTTGCTTCAAATGTTATTCCATTATCCGCATAAAATTCTTTTTTGATTTTCTTATTTTCATATCTTATAAATTTCTTTTTTAAATTCTCAACCTTTATCATACGCTTCCCCTTTTACCTATTATTTCTATATTCTATATATCTTTGTATCGAATCTTTATCCATTAAATTTTTAGGTAAATTATTAATATTAAAAAATTTTAAATCTTTTGATTCTTTTTGTATTACAAATTTACCATCATTTTTATCTGTAATTTCTTCGTAATCACAATTTAATTTACCTGTATATTTTGAAACTACATATAATACTGTATTATTATATACTTCATCGCCATTTGGATATTTATCCTTTCTACTTTCACCAGATATTACATCAATTAGTGTTAAATCCTCTTTTTTAACTTGTAAGCCTGTTTCTTCATATAGTTCTCTAATTGCAACCTCTTCAAAAGTTTCTCCTAATTCTTGAAGACCTCCCGGCAAACACCAAACATTTCTATCTACTTTTTCTTCTAATAAGATTTCTTTATTTTCATTTTCTACAATTATTGCACTACCACTTTGAAATATAGGCATATGTCTATATTCTGGCTTTAATGCATTTCTTAATTTTAAAATATAACTTAACTCCATCTTCTATTCTCCTTCTAATATTTCTTTTACCTCTTCTCTTTGCCTACATTCTATTGGTATAAATATTGATGCTTTTTTATTTTGTGTTATTGCTGCAATTATAACATCATCATCTCTTAATAATCTTTCACTTGCATATTTTACTATTATCCCCTTATTTTTTACTGCTTCTAATACTACTTCTTTGTCATCTCTAAGTTCTTTACTTGCATAATACAATACTTGACCATCTATTTTACAGCCTTCTAAAATTACTTCTTTATCTGCTTTTAATTCTTCTGACGCATAGCATACAACCCAACCAACTTTCTTTACTGCTGTAAGTACAACATCTTTATCATCTTTTAATCTATCACTTGCAAATTCTAAAACTTCACCATTTCTTTTAATAGCCTCAAGCATTACTTCTTTATTATCTCTTAGTTCGTCACTTGCAAATTCAATTAAAGTTGGTGTTTCCTCTATTGCTTTTAACACGAACTCTTTATCATTAGAATTTTCTATTACTTCATCTTTGCTAATCATTTTGTAACCTCTTTTCTATTACTTTAAAAATTCTATTAGCTATAAAATTATATAATACTCCTACAAATATTGATGTTAGTCCTAAAATAATTATTGGCACAATATTACTTGCATCCAATCTTATAGAGAATAAATCTCTAAACAAACTTATACCTAACGTAAATATTGTAACAACTCCTACAAACAAAATGCCTCTACTTAAATTAAATGGTCTAGATATTTTAAATAATAATATAAATCCTGTTATCGCTGTTACAACAACACATACACTTGAATAATTTAACTCGTCTAAATTATATATACTACTAATTATCCCTATAATAATAATATTTGTAACTACTGTCAATGCTGTAGGTAATGCTCTTTTAATAACATTTATTATAAATTTTCCTTCTATTCTTTCTTTATTAGGCTCTAATGCTAAAATTACTGAAGGTATTCCTGTTACAACTAGATTTATTAAAGTTAATTGAATTGGTATAAATGGATATGGCATATTTATAAATACAAATAATACTGCAAGTATAGTTGCATATATTGTTTTTACTAAAAATAATGTAGCAGATCTTTGTATATTATTTATTGTCCTTCTTCCTTCATCTACAATATTAGGCATAGATTTAAAATCTGAATCCATTAATACTAATTGTGATACATTTCTTGCTGCATCACTTCCATTTGCAACAGATATACTGCAATCTGCATTTTTTAATGCTAATACATCATTTACTCCATCACCAGTCATTGCAACTGTGTGTTTTTCTTCCTTTAGTGCAAGTATTATTTCTTTCTTTTGTTCTGGTGTAACTCTTCCAAAGATAGTATATTTAGTAGCTGCTTCTCTTAATTCTTCTATTGTTTTAAAAGTTCTTGCATCTACATAATTTTCATAATCTTTTACTCCTGCCTTTTTAGCTATATTAGAAACTGTTATTGGATTATCTCCAGAAATTAGTTTTATAGCTACACCTTGTTTATCAAAATATTCTAATATCTCTTTAGAATTTTTACGAATAACATCTGATATTAATATATAACCAACAATTTCTATATTAGATGGTAATTTATTTTCTATTTTTTCTCTACTTCTACCTATAGCCACAACCCTATATTCTGAAATATATTTTTCTATATCTTTAGGTGTATTACCTATTACCTCTGGTGCCCCTAATACATATGTGATATCTTCGAAACTAATACCAGACCATTTATTAGCTGATTTAAATGGCATCTTTGCTATAACTTTTAATTCTTTATTAGACGTAAATTTTTCTCTTACTGCTCCTATTGTAGAGTTTCTATCTTCTGAGTATTTTCCTAAAATCCCAAGTATTTCTTTTAATTCATTTTCTGTGCAATCATTATATGGAATTATCTTATCAACAGTCATTCTTCCTTCTGTAATAGTTCCTGTTTTATCTAGACATAACACATCTACTCTTGCTAATGTTTCTATACAATACAATTCTTGAACTAAGACTTTCTTTTTAGCAAGTCGTGTTACACTTACTGCTAGCACTGTACTTGTTAATAGCACTAACCCCTCTGGTATCATACCTATCAAAGCTGCAACTGTACTTATAATTGCTTGTTTAAAATCATTTCCTTGTATGTCTAACTGATTAAAGAATAATAAAATTCCAACAGGGATTATTACAAAAGAAATTATTTTTATTATTTTATTTAAAGAATTCATTATTTCAGAATTTACTTTTCTTTTTTGCTTTGCTTCATGAGATATCTGAGCTACATAGTTTTCCTTTCCAATACGTTCCACTTTTGCAAAACATTTTCCACTAACTAGATAACTTCCAGATAATAATTTATCTCCTTTTCTCTTTTCTATATTATCTGGTTCTCCTGTTAAAAGTGATTCATTTACTTCTATTTCTCCACTTAAAATAACACTATCTGTTGGTATCTGATTTCCAGCATTTAATTCTATAACATCATCTAATACAAGTTCAAAATTACTTATTTCTTCTGTTTTTCCTTCTCTTATTACTTTTGTTTTTGTTTGGGCTAAAAACGAAAGTTTATCGATTGTTCTTTTTGAATGTATTTCTTGAATTGTACTTATTAATGTATTTAAAATTACAATTATGATGAATAGTAAATTTTTATATGCTCCTACAAAAAATATTAGTAATGCTAAAACAAAATTCATTATATTAAATAATGTAAAAAAATTTGAAATAATAATTGATCTTATACTTTTTGTTTTTACTGTTGTATCATAGTTTATAAGATTTTCTTCTTTTCTTTTATTTACTTGTTCGTATGTTAGACCTTTCTTATAATCTGGATTATACCTTTGCACATCTTTCACTCTTTTCAATTTTTTTACAAATTATATCATGTCATTAAATCTATATCAATTTAGATTTTCTTAATTTTTTATATTTTGTTTTACAAAAAAAAGTCCCAGACATTGCTTACGCAACATCTGTAGACTTCTTTCTTTACTCTTCTACATTTATGACAGCTGTTATTTTGTCCGCCAGTATTATGGCATCAAATACATAAACAGTACCATAATGTACTATCTCACCATTCAAAACGTCGAGTCTTAATAATCTCTCCACTGGATTTTTTCCGTTTTTCACTTCGTCATCCAGTTTTCCTGCTTCAAAGCCTCTAATAAACATTGGCTTCGCCGGAACAGGTGGTGTCTTACTCCATCCCATATAGACTTTCTTTGCTCCATTTTCTTCATGAAGTTTATATGAGATATAATAATTTCCACCTCCATCTTCTAACAGATTTACAGCATCTGTTACACGTAGTGTCTTAAACGTTGAAATCATATGCTGCTCCCGTTGGTTATTAATTCCAACTGTTGTTATCAGCATCTGTTTTCCTAGATTTTCGTCAGTATAGCACATTTGTGCTTTTTCTCTCATAAACTTGTACCTTCTTGGTTTTTATAGGCTTCTATTATATCACAATTTTTGTTATTGGTAAACTATTGTTTTGCATTATGTTTACTTTTTTTGCTTTTGTAGTATAATTATTATATGCCATTGAGGTTTAGTTGAAGAAAGGGAGGTATATAAATGGCAACTAACAATAACATCGTTCGGATTTCTATATTCGAAGAAAATGAATTAGTTTTAAAAATTTGCAATGTATTAAATGCATTGGCTAATCCGACAGAGAAGAACGGATTTAAGTTCAACATCTCGAATCGAAGATTAATTATTTCTGTATACAGATGCAGAAACTCATACGCTGCTTTCGAAGTGTCGTTTGAGATTAATTCTTTACTGGATGATACTTTCTTTGCCTGTGCAAACAGCATGTTTAGAAAATGTATACCGTTTTTTGAGTATGATAAATCTACTGGAGATTTAATCATCTCAATCGAAAACAATTATACAGCCAAAACTAGCAATATCATTCAAGCAGAAGAATTAACATGTGAAAGAAGCAGTTGTATTCTTCCATTGCGGAAACCTTTTCCGGAATTAATTATGATTATCGACATATTTAATTCTGTAAAAATGAAAAAAATTTTAACAGTTAATAAAAAAGTGTTACATATTTCTGCGATTGGAAGGACTACAACCATATCTGCAAAAATGCACATTGTACATGCAGATAGTTCTTCTGGTGTAGCTTTCTTTTGTTCGAAATTTAACTATTTAAGTGCACAAGGAATTGCCACTTTCCAATTTAATGTGCTGAGTTTAAGCTCTAACTCACCAGAGTTACTGGAAATAACAATTATTCCACCTAGTGATAAAGAGCAAAAAAGCAAGTATGATGCAACGATGGAACTAATTAGTTCTATCTCACAATTTAATTCGTAATACAACCTTCCAACTAATAAGCCCTCTCACACATTTGCATGTATGAGAGGGCTTAGTTATTAATTCTATTGCCTTTAAATTATATTGAAAGTGTTATTAATCCTACTAAAATTAATCCAATTAATATCCATTGTTTTTTCTTTAATTTTTCTTTTAAGAAAATTCTTGATAATATAACTGTTACAATACTATATGCTGCAATATATGGTGAAGCTATAGCTGCATCGCCAAATGCAAAAGCATAGATATATGTATATTGTCTTGCTGTTTCTACTAATGTTCCAAGTAATTTTAATTTATTATCTTTAATTTTTATAAATTTATAATCTCTTTCTTTATATTTTACTATTATTGCACAAATAATTCCGATAACTCCATATATTAATGAATATGCTATAATTACTTGTTCTGCTGATAAATCTGCTTCTAGAGTATAATCATCCATAAATGAACCTATACCATCTAATAACCAATATCCTAAAGCAAATGCTATACCTTTTAAATATAATAGATATGCTCTTTTGGCATTTCTTTCATCTGCTTCTTTAACTCCTGATTCTAGCCTTAATACTTCATCTTTATTTATTGATAATAAAATCATAGCTATTATAATTACTACAATTGCTATTATTTGTGGAATTCCAACTTCTTGTTTTAATAATACTATACAAAGTATTGTAGTTATTGCACATGATGAATTCTGCAATGGTGATAAAATTGAAACTTTTACTAAAGTCATTGCCTTATATGTACAAAACATTGATACAATATATATTAATGCTATTTTTAATACGCTAAGATTATATTATCAATATGTATAAGTGTCAAATTTAAACTAATTACATCAAAAGAGGTACTTATACTATAAGTACCTCTTTTGAAATTTTAGAATGCCTAACTAGAATGTCTAATCTTATCTTCAAATATCTTGAACGCTTCTCCTCTCTTTAGTATTTGAACATTTAATCCATTTCTTTTCTGAGCCTCTTCCTGAAGTTCTTTTTTGCTTTCGCTCTCTCCATGTCCTAAAAAAACTGCATTAATATCTAGAAATCCTTCTATTAGCTCTTTAAATTCATCAATATAATAATGAGCTGAGAATTCCTCCGTATGATATGCTGTTGCCTCTTTTTTATATTCCTTACCACAATATTTAATTATTGTACCTCTAGGTGTCATTAACCTTTCTGCTAAAGAACATTTATACATATGATTTACAAAGAATATTCCCCAATTACTTTTGCTTATTACATTAGGAAAATAATACGTAAATGCTCCATAGTTAGCTACAACAATAATTTTTTGACGTTTATCATATAGAGCTATTTTTCTCGCATTACTATTATTTACCAAATTAAAATTAAACGGAAGTACATTTAAATTTAATTTACTTAAATCAAATGCACTCTTTACCTCCAAATATATAGGAATATCTGAAGATATTTTTCCTGCTTCTTGCATAGTCTTAATTGCATAAAGTATATCTTCATATCTTTCACTTCCAGTAGAAGAACATAATATTGATTTTCCCTCATATAGGCTTTTTTCTAAATCTTTTTTAAAATGAGCTACAGGTTTTTTCTTCGTTCCATTGGTTGCTTCTGTAACTATAGTAATTTTTTCTTTATATTTTTCAGCACGTGGGAAATATGATTTTCCTAAAATACTTCTTTTCTTATAGTCACCTGTTATTAATATTCTTATTTTATGTTCTTCATATTTAAAAGTTATCAGGTACATAACAGCACCTTTAGTATGTGCATTTTTATATGCAACAATTTCGACATTATCATCAATTTTGATTGTTTCTTCTAAATTTATTGGATTACAACCATTGATTACTGAAATTGCGTCTTTTTCCTCATGTTTTGGTTCTTCATCGTTTCTTATAGTAAAAAAATAATTTTTTATTGCTTCACTTTTTATAACTTGTACTGCATATTCAGATGCAAAAACCTTTCCTTTATAACCTTGATTATAAAATCCTGCTAACCGTCCCATATGGTCTACATGTTCATGTGTTATAAATACTGCATGAATATTAGCTGGTTTACACGGAAAATCTTTGTTATATTTCTTATTTTCGCTATCTAAAAAAGTTCCGCAATCAAATACTAATTCTGGTTCTTTTTTTCCATTTGGAAAATTCGGTTTTAAATAAATTAAAGATCCAGTTACTGTAGAACTAGCTGATTCTAACCGCACCCAAAAATTTTTTAATGTATTCTTTTTTCCCATATTTTTACCTCCATAATTATGTGTATTGTAAGCTACATTAAATTTTATTCAACTTGTATTTTTCTATATATTATCACATTTTGTAATATTTTATAAGAGTTATAAAATATTGAATAACACTGAATCATATATTTTTTTCAAAAAGGTGTTGGAAAATTATGGGTAGTAAATATTTATCAGAAGTACTCGATGAACACAAGGAAGAAACAATAGGAAAAACTAATTTTAGAGACTATTTGGATTATATACACTATACATAAACTAAACTTTATGATGGTACTAAAGCGAATGAAAATAATTTAATATCAATAACAGCTTATTGAATATGGAATAGAAAACTTATAGGATTAATTTGACTTTTATTACTTTCTATGCTAATATATAAATAGCTTAAGCAAATGCATTCTTAGTTCGGAATTGCCATTTGTATCAAGTATGTGTACCACAACTGCACATACTATTTTTTTGCTCAAAAAAACAGAGCAGACCACAACTTCTACTCTGTTTCGACTATGTATTGTATATAACTTAGTCTTCATTCTTTTCTTCTTTTGCTTTCATAGTTTCTTCTTTTTGTTGTAGAAGCATTTCTACTAATCGCCAAATTAGTTCGGAATTTGTCATTAGTATCACCCCTTTCTACCTTTAAGCGAAAGGTTGGTAATATTTTACAATAATTCTATTCAAATTACAAATCAATAAATTCATCTACATCATAATCAATTTGCTCCATAATAAAAAACCTTCCTTCTTCAAAAATTCATGTTATAAATATTCAAAGCATAAACCAATGAATAAGAAAAGTTTATTGGTTTTTGACTATTTTATTTATTGGTTTAGTAGCGGATTTTTCACTAAATTTATATGTATTTTCCTATACTTTATAGGTTTACTGGTAATTTTTTCTAGGTTTGTATCTCTCCCGCTTCTAAGTTTTTCTAAATTCTTATGCACTCTTTAACTCTAAGCGTAACTTATCTGCAATCATTGCGATAAATTCACTATTAGTTGGTTTGCCTTTTGTAGCAGATACTGTATATCCAAATATATTTTCCACTTCATCTGCTTTTCCTCTACTCCATGCAACTTCTATTGCATGACGAATTGCTCTTTCTACTCTACTTGGTGTTGTATGGAATTTCTTAGCTATGTCGGGATATAATTGTTTTGTTATTTGATTTATTACTTCTATATCATTTACTACCATCATAATTGCTTCTCTTAAATATTGATATCCTTTTATATGTGCTGGTACTCCTACTTCATGTATTAAATTTGTTACCAACGCCTCTAAATTTCTTTCATCTTTCTTATTTTCTGGAGATATATCTATGTATTGTGGTTTGCTTTCTCTTGCAATAAAATTATTATTTGGAGCAGGTTGGTAATATCTTAAATCTCTTATTCTTTTTATTAAAAGTTCTATATCAAATGGTTTTACAACATAATATTGTGCACCCAATGATATTGCCTTTTGAGTAATCTTATCTTGACCTACTGCAGATAACATTATTGTTATTGGCTTTTTTGTCATTGTAGTTTCGTTAAGCTTTTCTAAAACTCCAATTCCATCTAGATGTGGCATTATTACATCTAACAATAAAATGTCTGGATGTGTTCCTTTAATAATTTCAAAAGCTTCATTACCATCCTTTGCAATACCTACAACTTCAATATCTTCCATTTTTTCTAAATATGCTGATAAAGTCCTAGTAAAATCAATATTATCATCAGCAATTAATATAGTAATTTTCTCTTTCAATTTTCTTCCCCCTACTGTTAAAATTTGTAAATTTTTTACAATTCAAATTATATTATCTTTTTCCATTTTTTGCAAGTGCTTTTTGGAAATTTTTTCAAGTTGTATTGGAAGATTTTGTATTTTGCTAGAAAAAATCACTATTTCGTATTATATAAATTTTTCTTGTATAATTTTATAATTTAGATAATCAAAATTTAAGTTTTCTTTACTCATAAATACTTCTTTTTCTTCTTTTTTAAACTCTAATTTCACACTAACATTTTCCAAATATTTTATATCTATTATTTTTATCTCTTTTTTCTTACAAAAATATCTTAACTTTTCTAAATCTTTATATTCTACTTCTAGTATTGCAACATATCCTTCTTGTTTTAATATTATATTACTTTTCTCTATTACATCTTGTGTACTTTGTGAATATGCTCTTACTAATCCACCTGTTCCAAGCAATATCCCTCCAAAGTACCTCGTAACTATAACCAATACATTACATAAATTTTCTTTTTTTAAAATATTAAGCATTGGTGCTCCTGCTGTCCCTGACGGTTCACCATCATCACTACTTCTATCTATTATGTTCCCGTCTTCTATTACTCTATATGCGTAGCAATTATGTCTAGCATCATAATATTTCTTTCTTATTTGCTCTAGTTTCTCTTCTGCTTCTTGTGTTGTGCTAACATAAAATATGTTAGCTATAAATTTTGACTTTTTCTCTACTAGTTCGCTTGTTTCTTGTTTTTCAATAGTATTATATTCTTTCATTTATTCACCCTTTAATTACTATTTAATCCTGCTGTATAACCTGTTGAATATGCTATCTGCAAATTAAATCCACCAGTATAAGCATCTACATCTATAATTTCTCCTGCAAAATATAATCCTTCTATAAGTTTTGACTCCATTGTTTTAGGATTTATTTCTTTTACATTAATTCCTCCTCGCGTAATTATTGCTTCTTCTATTGGTCTAAATCCACTAATTGTAATCTCAAAACATTTTATTACACGAATTAAATTTTCTCTTTCTTGTTTAGTAATTTCATTAATTCTTTTCTCATTTTTAATTTTTGCTTTTTTAATAACTGGCTCTATCATTTTTTTAGGTAATAATTCATTTAAACTATTTATAATTTGCTTGTTTTTAAACTTGTCAAAATCTCTAAGTAAACGTAGATTCAATTTTTCTTCATTTAGGGCTGGTTTTAAATCTATTTGTAATTTTATTTTTCCCTTTTTTAATAATTCTTCTACATTTTTATATCTTAATATATGTGCAGAACTACTTAATATTGTCGGACCAGATACTCCGAAATGTGTAAATAGCAATTCTCCAAAATCCTCATATATCTTTTTATTCTTCTCTTCATCTACAATTTTCATCGAAATATTTCTTAAAGACAACCCTTGCATTGCTTGGCATAATTGTAAATCTTCATTTTTAGAAATCAAAGGAACTAATGAACCACTTATTTTAGTTATAGTATGTCCAAGTTCTTTAGCAATGTTATATCCATCACCTGTAGAACCAGTAAGTGGATAGCTTTTTCCTCCTGTTGCTAATATTACTTTCTCTGTTAATATTTCTTCTACTATACCACTTCTTTTATTTAAATAAATTACTTTATTTACTGCATTATCTTTGGTTTTAATTTCTTTTACTTCGGTTTCTGTATATATTTTTACATTATTCTTTTTCATTTCATTTTCGAATGCTTGCAAAACATCTAATGACCTATCAGAAAGAGGAAAAATCCTATTTCCTCTTTCTTCTTTTACATTAACATTGTTTTCTTTTAACAAAGTTATAATATCTTGATTAGTAAAATTTTTAAAGACACTATATAGAAATTTACCATTCTCTGGGATATTCTCTATGAACTTGTCCATTGGCAAACTACTTGTAATATTACATCTACCTTTTCCTGTAATTAATAGTTTTCTTCCACAACTTTTCATTTTTTCTAATAAAATTACATCATTACCTTGTTTTGCAGAGGTTATCGCAGCCATCATTCCAGCTGGTCCCCCACCTATTACTACTACTTTCATATTCTTCATCTTTCCTATTTATTTTTTAACAAATTATCTACAGCTTTTAAAACACCTAGTTTTCCATATTGATATGTTAGTGCACCTTGTTGGAATGCTATATATGGAGGTCTTATTGGTCCATCACAAGATAATTCTATTGAAGACCCTTGAGTAAACGCACCTGCAGCCATAATTATTTTATCTGCATATCCAGGCATATCCCATGGTTCTGCTACAGAGTTTGAATCTACTGGTGACCCCATTTGTATTCCTTGACAATATTTTATAAGATCATCTGGATTTCCAAATTCTATATTTTGTACAATGTCTGCTCTTTCTTCATTATACATAGGCTCTGTTTTATATCCAAGCTCTTCCATTATCTTACTAGTTAATACAGCTGTTTTTAAACTACTTGCTACAACACTTGGAGCAAAAAATAATCCTTCTAAAAATTGTTTATTAACACCTAATGTTGGGCCAACCTCTTTTCCTTCTCCTGGAGCTGTTAATCTTTCTGCAACTAAGTTAATTAGATTTTCTTTACCTACTACATATGCACCATTTGGAGCTATTCCTGCTCCTAAATTTTTAATCAAAGATCCAACAGCAATATCTGCACCTACTTCTATTGGCTCTTTTTCTGTAACAAATTCGCAATAACAATTATCTACCATAATTATTACATTTGTATCAACTTCTTTTATTTTCTTTATTACTCTTTCTAATTTTTCTATACTAATTGTTTTTCTTGTTGAATATCCCTTTGATCTTTGAATTTCTATAAGTTTTATCTTACTATTCTTTAAAGTTTCTTGTATTTTTTCATAATCAAAATCATTATTTACCAATTCGATTTGCTCATAGTTTACTCCAAATGATTTTAAGGAACTATTATTTTCCTTTATTCCAATTACTTCATGTAATGTATCATATGGTTCACCAGTAATACTAAGTAGCGTATCTCCTGGTCTTAATAAACCGAATAATGTTACCGTTAATGCATGAGTACCAGAAATAAATTGATTTCTTACTAAACTGTCTTCTGCTTTAAATATTTGTGCATATATTTTCTCTATTGTTTCTCTTCCTATATCACTATATCCATAGCCTGTTGTTGTTCCGAAATGGATTTCTGATAAGTTGTTATCTTGAAATGCTTTTAATACTTTTAAACTATTAATTTCGCATACTCTTTCTATTTTGCTAAATTCTTCTTTTAATTCTTTTTCTGCCTTAATTGCTAATTCTTCTACTTTATTTGATATTCCTAATTCTTGATACATTTTATTCCTTCTTTCTAAATTTGATAATAGGGCGCCTTTACGCCCTATTATCTTTTGTAATTTTTATTTAACTATTGCGCTTTTTTATTCATTAACATCGTCTGTAAAATATTCTTCTTCATAGCCAGAAATAACTTTATAATATTTTCCTATAAAATAAGGTTCTCCATTTTGTTCTGGTATAGTGTAAGTAGGTTCTAAAATTATATTACCATCTTTATCTATAACGCCCCACTTACCGTCCTTTTTTATTCCAGCAAAGCCTAATTCATTTAATTCTGTAACCTTATCATATTGATAATCTATTTTTACATTGTTATTTTTATCTACAAATCCCCATTTTCCATCTTTTTCTGATGCAAAAAGTGTATTGTCTGGAAATATTTCAAAATCTGTTTTTAATAATCCATCTAAACTTACATAGGCAGTTTGTGTACTAGAATATACTTTTACATAATTATCTTTTATATCTAATTTTCCATTTTCCATTGATATTATCTTAGTCATCTGCTTATTATATAACTCTAAAACATTTCCTGTCATTGTTTGAATAATATCACTATTATCTAATTTTTGAATAACTTCGTAATTTGCTGAAAGAATTTCTTCTCCTTTATCATTTACTATTCCTGATTTACCAGAGTCTCCACCTACGATAAAATAGTTGTCATATAAGTATTGTATATAATTATATTTATTTTCTATTAATGTATTTCCATCTTTTGAAATAACACCATATTTATCATTTGTATCAATTGTTATACTGTAATTTTCATTTGCAGTCTTTAACACATTTGCATATCTAAGATCTTCTTGTTTTGTACCTGATAAGTCATAAGTCTCTGAATTTCCATTTTTTGTTGCTAGTATATAATTTCCTGGAATTTGTATTTGGTCATATTCTACATTTAAAATTTGTTTACCATTTAAATCTGTTATTCCGAATTTATTATCTTTTTGTAATATTAATAATCCACTATCTTCATTATAATTTATAGCTTGATAGTTATTGTCTAGTAACACTTTATCATTTTTATATAGCTGTATATTTCCATCTTTTTCTGCAACTAAATAAGTATTAGCATCATCCTTTACATTATTCATTCTATATATTCTATCAAAATCTAGTTCTAAATATTGTCGCCTATCGCTATTTAAGTAACCATATTGCATTTTTCCATTTTCATCATTTTTTCCTACTATATAACCATCTAATGCATATTCTTTTTCTGTACTGTAATAATTATCTCCTGTTATATAATCATATTCAACATTTACTAATTTACCGCCATTTATATTTATAATGCCATATTTACCGTCTTTTTTTACAATTAATTCACCTTCTCTATATGGCATATTTCTTATTTCTTCATATATTGGCTTTGTTATATCTTTTCCATTAAAATCTATTATTCCATATTTACCATTCTTTTGATATTGTAATACTGTTTTTTCGTATGGAATACTACTTACTATTTCTTTTATATCTATAGTATTTACATTTTCGTAATTAGTTAATATCTCTTCGTTTTTTTCGTTTAATACCTTAGTTTTATATTCACCTGATGCAGCATTATAATCATATATACAGATAAATATAGCTTCTTTTGGATTTGGAATCTTTATTGTGTTATATTCTGGTTCGATAATAACTTTTCCGTCTTTATCTATAACTCCTGATTTGCCATCACTAATTATTTTATAATAATTTATATCTGCAGATGAGATTTCTTCTACTATATAATTCTCTTTTGCTTTATTTATAGCTATTATAACTCCAGTAATTATAGCTATTATTATAATTACTGCTACTACACTTAAACTTATTCTCTTTAGTTTTCTATTATCTTTTCTTTCTTGAAATTTCATTACAAATATTCCTCCTATTTGAATATTCCCATTTTTCGTTAGTTATAGTCACGTTCTACATAATTATATATTTTTGGCAAATATCTGTCAATGAAATTATAATCTATTTATTTTTACATTCCAGTTTTTGGTAATCGTTTTACTTCATTTTTTATTTTTAAACCATTTTCCGAAATTTGTATTTCTGGCTTTTCTTCTTTTGAGTTTTTTATTGTAACAGTTAATTCTTCATTAAATTCTGGTCTTATCTGTATGTAATTATCATATAAAATATAACCTGCTGGTGCTTGTATCTCTTTTATATAATATGTTCCCGGAAGTATATTTTCTAGCACAACTTCTCCATTTTTGTCTGTTATAAGCTCTGAAATAATAATATTTTTATCTTTATCTAATAGCTGAAAAACGGCATTTGCTAAATTTTTTTCTCCATTTTCATCTTTTTTTATTATTTTGAGTTTAGTTTCATTTTTACTATAATATATTTCTTTTTCACCTGTTCCATTTTCATATGATATACCTGTTATTGCATAATCTTGATTGCTTGAATTAGCTGCTTTACCTATAAATATTGGTTTTGTTTCTACATTTGCTAAAGCTTTTAATTTTATACTACCTCCATCGCTTAATTCACTTATCGGAAGAGATATTCTAAATTTTTCATTAGATTTAAACTCTTGTCTTGGCATATTGTTTATATCTGTTATTATTGTACCTTCAGGTCCATTTTCTTTAATTATTGTATATGAATTCATTGGTCCTTCAGAATTAACAAAAAAATCTTTACTTATACAACCAGGCATTTCTTTATTTTCTTCCCAGTTAGAACTTTCCTCTAGTATATTTAAGTTTGCCGAAATCTGTGTATTATTTCCATCATTAACTTTTAACAATATATTGTTTAGAGCATTCCACGTTCTTTGTCCAGCTTCTCCTATAGGTGAAAAATCATTTATTGTATAATTATATAGTACTGAATATACTGCCATTTTTGTAGCCATAAATGCTTCTCCTATGGTATTACATCCCATCTCTTCTGGAGTTTTATATGGATACCCATTAGTTATAGCTTTCCAAATATATACATTTTTTATAATTCCATCTAATGTTACATCATATGTTATATTATCATCAACACCTGCTTTATTTTTATCTAAACAATATGCTGGATATTCTTTACCATTATCGTTATATACAACAATATATGTTTTTACTACAACATCTCCTTTTTTTAATAATCTACCACAATCTCCTTTAGAATATAAATTCTTCTTATCAATATTTGCAAATGTAGTTAATGTAATAGCATTTAACGTACATACTATTATCGTAAAAATTATTATAAATTTTGTAATTATTCTTTTCATTTTTATTCTCCTTTTTATTTATAATTTTACAGCCTGTATATATCTACGATATTCAGGTTCATCTTCTAAACATGTTATTAATGTTAATTTATCTTGACTACTAGATTCTAATTTACTCCAATCTGTATCTTTTATAATTCCTAGCTCGTTTACACTGTATTTAGATATCTCACCATTATATGTATAAATAATTAAGTCCCCTTTTTGTAATAATTTTAAATCTCGAAAATAATTAATCTTATAGCCTCTATTATGAGCAGCTAAACCAATATTGCCTTTATTTTTAGGAGTCTCTTCAAAATGCCCCACATACTCGTTCATAATATTTGTACTTGTTCCTTCTGCTATAGGTGCAACAAGATTAATCTTTGGAATTTCTATCTGCCAAATTTTTTGGGTATCTATATTATTTTGATACTGTTCTGATATAGCTACAGTACTATTAGGAGTTTTTAATTCTATTTCTATGTTATCTGGAATAATTTTTTCTAAAGAATTTTCAAAAAATTTATTTTGATTCTTAAAAAATATTTGATTAAAAAAAATAAAAATTAATATTGAAATTATAAAAGAAATTAAAAGTATATTTTTATGACTAAAATTACATATGGCTACCACCGCCTATTTTAAAAAAATTAAATGACTAAAATTGCAATTTCCATTATATTACATTACTATTGCTTTTTTGTAAAGCTTTTTCGTAAGACATTATTCGACAAAAATAACTTTGCTACATATTAATAATCGTTACGCAAATACTACAGATTAAACTAATTTAAGCTTCTTGCATTCAAAAAAATAGGGATTTAAGGAACGTCCCCAAATCCCGAAGGAACACCCCAAAATCCCTAGTGAGCAAAAAAGAACGTCCCCTTAAGCCCTATTTTCCTATATCTAAGTCAAAGTAGAATTCTACACCAGTATCTTTATTTTGTACACCAAAATCGTTGTTGTAATTATTCATTATTGCTTTTACTAGTGCTAATCCAATACCAGTTCCACCATTATCTCTATTTCTTGAAGAGTCAACCTTATAAAAACGTCTCCATATTCTTAGTAAGTTTTCTTCCTCAATATTGTCACCAGTATTAAATACATAAATTCTAACTTTATTTGTCTTTTTTCTCGTTTCTATCTTTATTTTAATGTATTTTTCATTAAAGACTTCTTTTGCATGTTTTATGGCATTTGTAAAGTAATTTGTTACAACTTGTTCAATATAGAATTCATCTGCAAATACTATAACCTCTTCTGGCATATCCATTCTAACTTCTATATTATTTTCTTCAAGCATTACTTTTGATTTTCTAATAACTTCTTGTATTAATTCTGTAATATTAAAATTCGCATTTTGGAATTCTCTTTTTCCATATTCTAGCTTCATAAGTTCTAATAATTGCTTTACTAATTTATCCATTTTATTAGCTTCATCTAATATTACATTTGCATAAAATTGCCTATTTTCCTCATCTGAATTTACATTTTCTACTAGACCTTCTGCATATCCTTGTATTAAAGCTATCGGTGTTTTTAGCTCGTGCGAAACATCTGAAATAAATTGAGTTCTCATTTCTTCTATTTTAGATTTCTCTTCAATATCTTTTTCTAACTCAACATTAGAATTTCGTAATTGTTGTATTGTTGCTTCTAGCTTGTCTGACATGATATTAATACTTCTTCCTAATGCATTTATTTCATCATCAACATCTTTTGGATGAAACTTTTTACTAAAATCAAGCCTTGCCATTTTCTCGGCAATTTCGTTTAATTCTTGAATAGGTTCTGTAAACCTTTTAGAAATAAAAGTTATCAAAATAGCTGCAATTATTAGCGTTATACCACCAATTAAATATAAGAATGTGTTAGAAATTTTTACACTTTCTTGAATTGAAGATATTGGCATTCTTATATATAAATTATAATTATTGTCTAAAGAACCTGACAACAATATATATGTAATATTATCTGATGGATCTTTAACTTTCTTTATATTAACATTTTTATTAGCATATATTATATTTCTGTTAGTATTACTTCTTAATGCATTCATTTCATTTATCGTTTGTATAAAATTTTCATTTGATGTATATAAATTAATACCATCTTGAGTTTCTAATATAATATCATAGTTACTTTTTGCAGCATAATTTGACAGTATATTAGTTATTACTTTTTCTGATTGATTTGTATTATATGCTTTATTTACTTCATCAAAAATATCTACAAGTGCTCCTTGTTTTGTATATAAATAAAATGATTCTAAAACTATATTATTTAGCACAATTAGGAATAAGATTATTACTACAACTGATATAGCAAGTGTTATAAATAATTTAAAACGTATGGAATTGTATTTTTTGTTTATTTTTTTCACTGTTTTACCTCGAATTTATATCCAACTCCACGCATAGTTTCGATATATTTTCCCTTTTTACCTAATTTATGTCTAATTTTTTTAATATGACTATCTATTGTTCTTGAATCACCATAATAATCATAATTCCATACATTATTTAATATTTTATCTCTTGATAAAGCAATATTTTCGTTATCTACTAAATATTTTAATAGTTCATATTCTCTTAAACTTAATTCTATTTGTTTACCGTCAACTTTAACAGTTCTTCCCTCTGGATCGATAGTAATTCCACCATAATCTTTAACTTTGTCTGTGTCTTTTCTAGTTCTTTTTAGAATTGCTTCTACCCTTGCTACCAATATTTTTGGACTAAATGGCTTAGAAATATATTCATCAACACCTAGCTCAAAACCAAATAATTCGTCCTGTTCCTCTCCTCTTGCTGTAAGCATTATTATCGGTACCTGTGAAATTTGTCTTATCTGTCTTAATACAGACCATCCATCTAGTTTTGGCATCATCACATCTAATAGTATTAAATTAATCTTATTTTGATTTTCCTCGAATACTTGTAAAGCTTCTTCACCATCAGCCGCTTCCAAAATACTATATCCTTTCTGAGCTAAAAAATCTTTAATTAATTTTCTCATTCTTGATTCGTCATCTACTACTAAAATATTTTCACTAACCATAAATTCCCGCTCCTTTTACGTAATTATTATATATTATAATTACTTTTTTTGTCCAGTTTGTGAAAAGATTTAAAATATTTACTTATTTCTTTATATTTTTTGTTTTCTTTAATAATTAAATACCATAAAAAAATTATTATAAAAATAATTGCTATATTTTTAGTGCATAGTAATCCAATACTGGCTAAAGCTGTAAGAATACTCATTATTATATTGTTAACAGAATTGCTAATTTTATATGCCTCAAAATTTCCGTAAATAATCCTTAATACCCTATTTAATATTTGCCCACCATCTAATGGATATATTGGTAACAAATTAAAAATCGCGATTAAAATATTTATATATACTGGTATTGCCATATTTAAAAGCATAAAAAAGAACGCAATTACTATATTAGATATTGGTCCCATTAATAATATAATTATCTTTTTTACATTATTAAAATTTGATTTTTTAATTTTCGTATTATACTCTTCTTCTTTTTCGTTAAAAGCAATTGACAAGCCTAATGGCATAATTCTTATACTTTTAACTTTATAACCTAAAATTATTCCAGCCAAAAGATGAAAGCATTCATGTATAATTGCAAATATCATAAATAATATGTACATATAAATTTGATTTACCAGTAAAAAAACTAATGCTATTAAAAATATTTTTATGTCTATCTTAAATTCCATTATTCTCTCTTTCTAAATTATAGCTATTTTAATGACCATAATCATAATTGTTAAAAATCTAAAATCATATCTGGGTCAACATATCTATCTTCTTTTCTTATTTCAAAATGTAAATGAGGTCCTGTAACATTACCAGTTGCTCCAACTTCTGCAATAGGTTGATTTTGTGTTACATAGTCCCCTTCTTTTACATATAATTTATTACAATGTGCATAATAAATCGCAACATCGTCTTTTTTTATTCTTAAATGATTACCATAATCGCCCTCACTTGAGGCAATTTTAACTACACCATCTAACGCTGCATATATAACAGTTCCCGTATTAGCCGCGATATCTATACCAGTATGATTTTTAGGTACTGTAGCTGTAGTTGGATCCCTATGACCAAACCTTGATGTAATCGTTCCTACAAGGGGCTTTATTAAATTATATTTGCTTTTTATTTCATTTGCATCTATTTCCATCTGAGATAAATTTGTATTTTCAACTTCTTGTGTAGCACCTCCAATACTAGCAGAATTTTCTAGCACTTCATTTAGATTAATTTCATTTGTTAATTCATCAGTTATACTATTTGTAATTTCATTTTCCGCTTTATTCATAAATAAATTATTTGAATTTAACCAATTTATAAACCTTTTATATATTTCATCAAAATTGATATCATATGACATAATTTCTCTTGCTTTACTTACCATGTCTTTAGAAAATAAATCATCTGTATTTCCTAAAAAATAAAATAAAGTATATATACTTAAACATACTACAATTTGAATTATCATCTTTTTTATTAATTTGTTCTTATATTTCGGAATGCTTTTTATAGGCTCACGTCTAACATTTCCTTTGGTTCTATAAACTTTCTCTGCTCTTCTTATTCTTTCTTCTGTAGATAGTACTCTTTCCATAAAAAAACACCTCTTCCTTGGTAATATATTTGTACAATATATTCACAGGTTAAGGTATTTATGTTTAAAATATAAAACTTACTATAAGCAAACCAATATATATCCCTAATAAAATAAGAGATATCTTTTTTAATTTGTTATACTTTTTTATTATGTCATTATATTTTTTCTTATCTTCATAACTATTAATATTTTTTAGATAGTCGTAAATTACAGTTTCTGCTTCTTTTAATACATAGCCATTTTCTGTTTTAGTATTCATTTTGCTATTTTTAATTCTTTTTATAAGTTCTTTTTCTTTATTTCTTACTTCTGGTTTAATTACAACCCATGCTTCTTCAACTATGTTCGAAGGTAAATTTTTTATAACAATCATATCTTTCATTTCCATATGTATCACCTCTAAATTTATATTTATATAAATAGTTTACAAATTTAGAAATTTTATACTTTGTAATATGATTTTCGAAATGTTTTTTGAAAATTTTAATATTAATTTATAATCTGCATTTTTTAGATTATAATAATTTTTTATTAAGCTTTTTTCATCTTTAGCAACAATACCTTTAATAGCTATATTTCCAATTGCAGTAGCTTTTTTATTCAATGCACTTCCTGGCACTAATCCTTTTTTTATTATAAATACATTTCCTGGTTCTATAGTGTCTGATAAAGCAGAATCTATACTAATAACATATGGATTATCACAATTATATTTTATGTTTTTTATATTTTTTGAATTTATATTATTTGTTAAATCTCCAATAACTTTGATCTTTCTATCTTTTACATTGCGTTTTAATATTTCTCCAATTATTGGTCCAAAGCTGTCACCAACTATCTTATTTGTTCCGATGCAAATAAAAATCAAATCTGAATATCTTTTTTCATTTACTCTTTTTATTACTTTATTAAATTCAAAATTAAAATTAGCATATACGCAATTATCAAAAGACATCATATTCCTCCATAATCACAGTATATGCTTTTTTAACTAGTATATTCACTTTTAGTTACATAACTAATTTTTTGTTTTGGCAATTATTATATTTATATCCTTAGAGTTATAATATTTTTTAAATAAATCTTGTGAATGACCAGCAACTTCATTTGTTATAAAAAATGTTTTATAATCATTTTCGATTAAATTTTGCAAAACTTTATCCACATTTTCTAAGTCTTGTAACTCTATGCCATTCATACCTATATTCTTAAAGAATTTAAAACTAGTATTATCATGAATCGACTTTATATAAGATATTTTCATAATAATCACCTAATTATATTATATCCAATATATTAATTTTTATTTACTAAATTTATTAAATCTTCTTTAGAAAATAGATACTTTTTATTACAAAAATGGCATATAATCTCTGCTTTACCATCTTCTTCTATTATTTTATTTATTTCATTTTTATCTAATGCTTGTAAAGCCTTTTCAATCTTTTCTTTACTACAATCACATTCATATATTGGATGCATATCAGTTTGAATAACTTTTACATTTTTATCTCCAGTTACTTTTTTAGCAATTTCTAACAATGATAAATTATCATCCAACATTTTTGATATTGCACCTGCTTCAAATATGCTTTTTTCTATTTTCGTTATATCTTCATCTGTTGCATCTGGCATAGCTGTTAATAGATAACCACCAGCTTTTTTTACACCATTTTTATCTACAAGTACACCCAAAGCAACTGCAGATCTTGTTTGTTCTGACTCTGTAAAATATCTAGCAAAATCTTCTGCGATTTCTCCAGATGAAATTGGAATTACACCTATATATGGCTCTTTTAATCCTATATCCTTAATTACATTTACATAACCATTATATCCTACAACTCCACCTACATCTAACTTTCCAAATTCATTTAACGGTGCATCTACTTGTGGATTTTCTACCATTCCTTTTATTTGTAAATTTTTATTTACTACTGCAACCATTCTCCCTATTGGTCCATCACCTTTAATTTGCAAAGTAATATTATCTTTTTCTGACTTTAAATCACTTCCCATGATAACACCCATTGTTAATAACCTACCTAAAGCTGCTGTTGCTACAGGGCTTAAATCATGTGTTTTTCTTGCCTCTTCTACTAAACATGTAGTCTCTGCACATGTTATAGCTATTCTTCCATTATATGCTAAAAATTTTACTATATTATCTTCCATTCTTTGCTTCCTTTCTTAATATATATAAAAAATCTGTTGAAAACAGCTTTTAATGTCTTTCAACAGATTGTATTAATTCTATTGTTTTTCAAACATATCTTTCCCTACTCCACAAATTGGGCAAACCCAATCATCTGGGATATCTTCAAAAGCTGTTCCTGGAGCTATTCCTGAATCTGGATCTCCTTTTTCTGGATCATATACATATCCACATGCTAAACATACGTACATATTTATCACCTCTTTAATTTTTTCTAATTATATTATGAATATCTTAATTTAGCAATATATAAATTTATTTTTCCTCGTATGGTGTAAACATATCTTTTCTTTCCCCACAAACTGGGCATTTCCAATCCTCTGGCAAATCATAAAACTCTGTATTTGGACCTATTCCAGCAGTCTCATTACCAACTTTTGGATTATAAATATATTTACAGTTTGAACACTCATACATACTGCCTTCTTCCCCACGTAAACTTGAAAAACTTCTATATCCTAAAGCAATTACTGCAATTACCATAAATGCAAAAGATATTGCCTTTATTATACCACTTTCAAATAATATTACTGCAAACATTCCAAATGTTGCACTTATTCCATATAAAATATAAACTGCTTGTTTTTGCGAAAAACCTTTTCGTACTATTCTATGATGTAAATGGCCTTTATCTGCTTGGAATACAGCCTTTAAAGATTTTCCTTTGTGAATTCTTCTTAAAATTGCACATAATGTATCAAAAATTGGTAAGCCAAGAACTATAACTGGCAAAATAATTACTACTGCTGTATATGTTTTAGCCACTCCTAAAATTGAAACTACTGATAAGGTAAATCCTAGGAAATTTGATCCTGTATCTCCAATAAACGTCTTTGCTGGATTAAAGTTAAATGGTAAAAATCCACATAAAGCTCCAGCTAAAGCTGTTATCATTATTATTGCAATTAATGGTGAATTATTTAAAGAAAATATTATTAATAATGATATGCATGAAATCATTGTTATTCCAGATGATAACCCATCTAATCCATCCATTAAATTAATTGCATTAGTAATTACTATTATCCAAATAACTGTTAAAATCATAGAAACAGCTTCATTTAGTACTGCTGATTCAAAGAATGGGATTACTTCTATAATTCTTATTCCAGAAATTACAACTGCAATGGCAGCTAAAAGTTGACCTGAAAGTTTTGCTAAAGGCTTTATTGTTTTTACATCATCTATAAAACAAGTGATTCCTAATATTAGCACACCTACAAAAAAGCCTAATATTTTTTTGCCATATTCTTCTATTCCAAATAAATTAAGTCTTGATGAATCCTCTATTGATAGTGTTATTACTAAATATATAAAAGAAACTACAAAACCTGCAATAACAGCAACCCCACCCAGTTTTGGAATCGGTTTATGATGCATTCTTCTATTATCTTTTGGTACATCAACTGCACCTACTTTTTTGGCTAATTTTATAGAATATGGTGTCATCATAAAAGCTGTTATAAAAGCTAGTAGAAAGGCTATTGCTATATCACCCCACATATTTAACACCTCTATTTCATATTTTCATTTTCTATTTTTTCTAGCATGTCTAATCTTTCTTTATATCTTCCACCTTTAAATTCTGTTTCTAACCATGCATTTATCATTTCTATTGCTTCTTTTATTGTTGTATTGTCACCAGATAATGTTAATAAATTTATATCATCATCTGCTTTTGCAGCTTTTGCATAAGCAACACTAGTTACACTTGCTGCTCTTACTCCTTTAAATTTATTAGCAACAACAGTCATACCATAACCTGACCTACATATTAGAATTCCTTTATCTGCACTTCCATTAACCATTGCTTCTGCTACTTTTTTAGCATAAATTGGATAATCTGTTCTTTCTTCTGAATATGTTCCATAATCTTCATACTCTATACTATTTTCTTCAAAATATTTCTTTATTTCTTCTTTTAGTTTATATCCCCCATGATCTGCCCCAATAGCTATCATACTAGGACCTCCTTTGTTATTTCTGAACAAAAATATGAATGTACAATTGTTAAGCAATCTGTACATCTGGCAAAGCCACTTTTCTTATTCTTTTTTACTATAACACATGATTTTTTAGAATACAATAATTTGTCCTAAAAAGTCTATTTTTCATTGTATAAATTATCGAAATACGATATAATTGTTGCAGGTGATTTTTATGAAAAAAGTATGTATCATTTTATTTTTATTATTGCTTGGAATAGCTTTACTTGTAACATTATTTGTGTTTTCTTATAAAAGTTTAAATGCTTCGCAAAATGTGGTACTAGGAGACGAAATTATTCTTCCTGATAGAATTGTATATAAAAATTCAAATAATCAATATTATGAATTTCTAAAAGATTCTGAAAGCTATGACGAAATTATAGAAATAGTTGGTGGAAGTTTAAATAATTTTAGTGAAAATGGAGAAATCGTTTCTCAAGATGCTATAGACTCAATTCATAATAATGAATCGTTTTTAGAATTCGACTACGAAACAGCTAGCAAAAACTATATAATTCCTTTTAGCGATACTTACAAAAATTCTATGATAAAACTTGCTACCACAGGTGGAAAAGTTTGCTCTACCAACTTAAGAAATATTAATAAATTAACTAAAGAGCTTGATAAGATTAGTTCTAGTAGTAGACCTTATTCCTTAAAATATACTGAATTAATATCTAAAAATCCTTTTTCTTTAGAATATAAATATAAACAACAATTTAAAGAAATAAATTATAAGATATATCAGGTAAAAATAACTGATTTAAAAACTTATGAAAGATATGAAGCTATGTGTAATCTAAGTTTTGATGAACCTATTACAGAAGATACATTTACAGCTAATGACCTTATTCTAACTGTAAGTATGGTTCCTAAAATTACCGTTAAAGTAAGTATTGGCAATATACGTTATACATATGAAAATGTTCCTAATGCATATGATTCCCAATATACTGCACATTTATTAGTCGTAAGTAAAATTGTAAATACCGATTGTATTTATAATACTGATTTATCAACCGTGGATACACAAGCAAATTTAGACGAAATAGAAACAAGTTATGATGAAAAAATAGATACTTTAGATGAAAATCTATATGTAAAAGATTTTGACCAATTCTATACTGACTATACAAATTCTACTTCTACGCTTACTGAAAAACAGGCACAAACTATTGCTACAACAGCTTTTGATGAAGCTTCACGCATCGTAGGTAAATATAATGAAAGTTCACAAACTTATGAAATAAAATCAGTACATCCTAATAATTTCTTTACACGAAAGTCTCGCGAAACTGATACTGTCGCATCATATGAAGTAACAGCTTACTGTTTTAGAAGAACCGATGATATCGGAAATGGCGTTGAAATTTATATAGATAATAAATTAGGAAAAATTATAGGAGGTCGAGCTTTTGGTGATTAAAAATTTTATAAAAAAACATATTAAAGGAATAATTTATATATTATCATGTTTAATTTTAGGAATACTATTTTACTATTATATTGCTACTTCTGTTCTTTCTTCTTTTGTAATTTTAGCAATGGGACTATTTAGTATAGAATCAATTGTTGCAACACTTTTATATCCATTTTCTTTATTAATTTTATTTTTTGCAGCAAGCTATATTTTATATAAATATTTAATGTACATAATTACATGTTTCAGTAATAAAAAATTACTAAAACCGATACTTTTATTACTTTTACTTGCTATAGTAATAACTATATGTATCATTTTTAATTTTGTTTTATCTTCTTCAATAAAACATCTATTTTTAATGATAGTATATATTTTAGGAACTATTTTTATTCCTCTTATCTTATTAGCGATAATACTATTAAATAAAAATTCTTCTAGAAAGAGTAAAGTAAAAAAATCTATTTTAATTGTGGTTTTTGCTTTAATAATTTATATAATAAATATTCCAACATTACTAGTAAGTAGTACATATATAACAACTTATATATCCAATCATCTAGACCAAACTACACAAGGTCCAAATTTAGAATATTTAAATAATTACGAACAACGAATGGCAACAAAAGGATTTTTATATAGATCTGATGTGGAATATATTATAAATATCGCTGAACTAAGAAGTGAAAAAGTTATTGTTAATTATAAATTTGATGATGAAACTATAACCATTTCGAATAAAGATGAAAACTTTAAGGATAAAATTACTACTAATTTAAAATGGGAATACTATAAATTTAGTTACACCTATACAAATGATATTGTTACAATAAATATTGAAAAATATGCTAATACCCAAGAAAATGAAGAAAAAAATAGTAATATTATTTTAGCAGGAAATATGAGAAATGATTTAATACAAAATGTAACTACGGAAAATGTTGAACCTACTTCAACAAATTTTGTAATAGAAAATAGTTTTACATTAAAACGTGGATATAGACCTAATATTAGTAACTTACGATTTTTATTAGTATATGATAAAAATTCTAATAACTTTATACCTGTGGTAGATAATGAGTCTTGTATAAATATGATAGCATCATATGAAGTTACATCAACTAGTCTAACTATTACTCTAAATAACGATACAAATTTAAATGTTTTAGACTATACATTAAGAATAAATAGATATGATGACAATTTAACTATACCTGAAGATAAAAATTATAATTATTATTATCATTATGAACCTGTTGTTACAACTTCTACAAATAACACTGGTAATACTGTATTAACATTTGAATTTGATGATATTTTATCTTTAGAAAAAATAAATAACATAGAAATAATATTTGGTAATAATTAATCTTATAAAATCCTTAAGATTGTATCTTAAGGATTTTTATTGAAATTTATATTTTTATTGAAATGTTAAGAAAATACTTGCTAAATTTAGTATTTCATGGTAAAATATTAAGCGCGTACATTAAGGCTAAGTTTACTTATGCTTTAATATAGATTTATTTTAAACAACAAGGAGGTGTTTTGGAATGCCAAATATAAAATCAGCTAAAAAGAGAGTTGAAGTTATCAAGAAAAAAACTATGAGAAATAATAGTATAAAATCAGGATACAAAACAGCTATAAAGAAAGCAGAAGCTGCTATAGAATCAAAAAATATGGAAGAAGCAAAAAAATTAACTTCTTTTGCAACAAAGAAAATAGACCAAGCTTGTGCTAAAGGTGTTATAGTAAAAAATACTGCAGCTAGAAAAAAATCTCAACTTTCTAAAAAATTAAATGCAGTAAACGCTTAATTACTTATAATTTATAATAAAAATTATGCATAGTTTTTATTTTAGAAGACCCTATTTATATAAGGCGTCTTCTTTTTTCATTATATAGGAAAAATTGAAGATTTTTACATATATAACAAAGTTAAGTTTCCTATATTCGTGCGATTGCGAAGCAATCTGCACATGTGGCGAAGCC